>MDTB01044060.1_pt1 | contig 24858 bp, 12 predicted proteins | sample 811161 | NCBI WGS metagenome assembly MDTB01 (sample SAMN05326650, study PRJNA326480) | marine metagenome | isolation source: seawater | place: Mediterranean Sea | collected 2009
CTCTCGCTCGGTGCTTTTGATGTTCATCGTTCTTTGTGGCATTCTATATGGCGTTGATTTCAGTCGATCCACTGGTGATCTCGTTTACGAGGACGATAAGGGGAATTCGTTACCCTACCGATTGTTTCTTCCTGAAGACTTCGATGAAAACGACGAGTATCCTTTGGTCCTGTTCTTTCATGGCGCGGGAGAACGAGGACGGGACAACAAATTACAGGCCAATGGGGGGGGACATATAGAGAATCTTTTTAAAGCAACACAGGGAACGGTTTTTAACGGTCGCTACAAGGCGTTTCTTCTAACGCCGCAGTGCCCGAGCAACGACCAATGGGTCAACTGGCCGTGGTCGCGAGGTTCATACACAGATGCCGAAGAGCCAGAGGAGGGGCGTTCCATGCGTTCCGCACTGGCGATCCTCGATCAGGTGATTGCGACCTATCCGGTCGCTATTGATCAGATTTACGTGACGGGGTTGTCGATGGGAGGCTTCGGTACATGGGATGCGCTACATCGTCGGCCCGGGAAATTCGCTGCCGCTCTGCCGCTGTCAGGTGGGGGTAACAAAAGCCAAGGCGCCTCTTTCAAGGATGTGCCGATCTGGCTCTACCATGGCAGCTCCGACACGGTCGTTCCTACAAGAGGTTCGGATGAGATGCAGAATGCCATCGTGGCGGCTGGGGGGGCTATTGAATACACGCGGCCTAACACAGGCCACTCAGGTTGGGGGACGTTCTATAATAATCGGACTTATCGCAATGGGGCAGGACAACCGGTCCTAGAGTGGTTGTTTTCGCAGACGCTTCGAGGCCCGTTACAACCATTGGCCATCACTGAAATGGGGGTCAACCGAAGCGATGGAGAAACTGAAATAGCGCTAAGGTGGAACTCGCGACCTCGAACGACCTACGTGATCCAAAGGCTCCAAGATGATGCAACCTGGACTGACCGTCCATTCGCTGTGAAAACTTTGGGAGACACCACTTCGACCCGATTTCGTATCTCGTCGGGTCTTGAAAACGGTATTTTTAGAATTAAAGAAGGCCTTCCATCTGTCGATCTACTCGAAGAGTCCGATGTGCGATGGTTAGTTCCCCCTGACAATTCGATTCACGAAACCTGGAATGCCAGAGTGGAGCCAGATGGGGCTGGATTTCTTACTGGGATCGGCCTGGGGGTTGGATTCGAAACTAGGCCGGATGCCTTCGATCCACTTATCGACACCTCCGTCCTCGATGAGATGCTAAATCAGAATGCTTCAATCTACCTCCGCTACGAATTCAACCTACCGCCAAATCAGGTATATACCGCTCTCGATCTTGGCATACGCTACGATGATGGATTTATAGCCTATCTCAACGGCATACAAATCGCATCAGGAAATGCTCTAGAGAATAGCGACTGGGATGCTCGGGCGACTAGGTCGCACCCTGATTCTAAGGCGATCGAATTCGAAATTTTTAATCTGTCAGAATTCATACCTATACTCCGTTCCGAGGGAAATGTGTTAGCTATTCATGGGATGAATAGTTCTTCAAGGGGCTCAGATTTTCTCATTGAACCAAGACTGATCGGCGAATTTGAGGGTTCTTAGGAGTAGCTTTTAATCCCGAGTTTAATCTTTAGGCAACTTAGAAAGATCCCCAACTTCTCCTCATGATCCACCCCGGTTCAGTATTAGCTTTCCTTCTCTAATAGAAAGAAATTAGCATGCTTAGTCCCTACTTCTGTGAAGCTACGTCGACACCCTCCCTTACCTTCAGAAGCCCTCTCATTTAAACGCCCCTGTTAACTTATGAAGATCCTAAGCCAAGCCACGCTAAATCTCTTCCTCATTATTATCGGACCATTAGGTATAGCCCAGCAGACAGATCCATTGCCTACCCCGAGCGAGATCTCCGGTATTACGGGAGGGGCAGACCCATTCTTTGAAATCCGAGAAGAAGATAACGTCTACGGCGTGCTCGATGTCGCCATGGATGGAACAGTTCTCATGTTCAGTCTTCAGGGCGAACCTCACCCCGACAAACGCCGTGGTAGCAAGATTTATCTAAAACGCTCAGAGGACGGGGGCGCCACTTGGAGCGAACACCAGCTCATCGGAAAGCCAGTTAAGCTTGATGTCGAAAAACTTGGAATCGGGCCCTACGACGGCAAGGGCTGGGGTAACGACAAACATCACCGTATTGCGAGCCTTGGCACCTCGGTTGTTGATGAAACTAGCGGGGAAATCATGATTTTTCTGACTGCTCTGCATCCTGCGCTTTCGATGTATAAGAGCAGAGACCATGGAAGGACATGGGCACTTGAGGAAATCACTTTCAAGAAAGATTCCCGTGGTTTTTTACCAATCCCAAATGGTGCCTGCGACCCCGGCATCACCCTGCGAAAAGGCCCCCACAAGGGACGACTTCTTGTTGCCTCTCGGGTCATGCCCAACTACAATAAACAGGAGGAAGGAAAAGGATACACCAACGCGGTTTATAGCGATGACCACGGCAAGACCTGGCACCAGAGTGCCCCCTTTCCCCTTGATGGAACCGGGGAGTCCGGTCTGGTAGAGCTGCGGAATGGCACGATCTATCTCAACTCCCGCACTCATACCCGCAAAGGAAACCGATGGGTAGCCTTCAGCGACGACAGCGGAGAGAGCTGGCGCGATCTCCACGAAGACGACGAACTCTTTGATGGCCCGCCCGATGTATATGGATGCAAGGCTGGTCTCCTTCGACTCGACCGAGATGATGCTGATATCCTCCTCTTCAGCAGTCCCTCCTCTAATCTTCAAGGACGCAAAAATATCCGAGTCTGGGTGAGCTTCGATGGAGGAAAAAGCTGGCCCCTTAATCGTCTCATCAAGCGGGGACCAGGCAACTACACTTGGATGACACAGGGGCGTAAGGGCACCCCCAGCGAGGGCTTCATCTACCTCCTCTCCGGAAAGGACTGGATGGCCCGCTTCAACATGGCTTGGCTCCTCGACCCGGGAGAGCCCGAGATTGTTCTCAGCCAGCGCCAAATCTATCGCTTTGCTGACAAAGACCTCTTTCATTCGGCCGAAAACGCCGAGTCCTTCACTAGTGGAGAGCAAATAATGAAGGGTAGTCCGGAAGGGTATCGTCTAATAAAAGGCAAGGAGGAAGGCAGGATATTGACTCAGCGCCTCGTCCTACCATCTGGAAAAATGAAACTAAGCTACCACGCCCCAGAAGGAGGGAAGATCCAGCTTGCGATCATGGACGAGAGCGAGGCCCACCTTCGCGATACCAAGGCGCCGATAGGCTCTTATCAGCTGGATAAAGCCATCGATGACTGGCAGGGTGGCCCAATTGATGAATGGGTGGGAAAAACCGTCCAATTCCAGTTCAAACTTCAAGGTGGAGCTGAAGTCTTTGGGTTTGCTTTCGATGGAGTTTCTGCACCTGCCAATCATACCGCCAGGATTGGCCCTTCCAATGACCGTTTCGTCCTCCCCCCTCGCCACGAATATGTCATGGCCCAGAATCCTCCCTTCGTGAAATCGGTCGAGAATGCCGCACCCTTCTCGGTCATCGAAAATCGCTTGCAGGGAATGAACACAGGCTACCAACTTCAGGATCCCAATCGCAATGGCCATGTCCTCACTAGTAAGCTCAGCCTACCGTGGAAAGAGATGAAGGCCTCATACGATACGGGCTCAGGAAGTATTACGATTTCTCTCTTTGACGAAAGCGGTACACTCCTTAATTCCAGCAAGCCTCTTACGGGCGGACTTAGGACCCGACAACTCGTAAGATGGAGCAAAGGGTTCACACTCAATGATCACGTTTCAAAACCTGTAACTCTTCGCTTTGATCTTACAGGTGGAGGGAAAATCTACGGCCTGCACTTCGATCGGGTATTCTGGGAATGACTTCTCGGCCGTCAGAAACCATTCGCCTCGGCGTGTAGTTCCAACACCATTATAAAAAAGTGCTGAGTCTCTTGCGCTATACCGCAATAACTTTCTTCTCCTAACCTGCATAAAACAGCTTCCTGCTAGTAACCTAGAATCTATCCTGATAAGGAGTGCTAAAGCAGATCCATGAACCTTAGAAAGATTTTCCTCCTAATCACTCTGATACTTTTGCCCGTCCTGAATGCCGCGAAGGCGCCCAACGGTAAGGAGTTCCCAGCTCATTGGGGTGACCCACCGCTTCGCCAAACCAGAGACCTGCGCCCCTTGCCTGGCGGCTATGGACGTGGCAGTGGCACCCTAGCCAAGTGGATTCAGCTGAACCTCGACAAAGACAGCTCCAGTAAGGGCACATTAACCCCTCTTAAAGCTGGGGTCCGCTTGGCTGTTACCCGCGCCAAAACACCCATTACGATTGATGGAAATCTCGACGAATTCGCGACAGCCGTTTGCACTCCGGTCGAGTATTTCCATCCGGACCAGAACAATCGGCCAGCTCAGTTTTTCTACCTCTGGGACAACGAGGCCTTCTACGTAGGGCTGCGGACTCTCGACGAAAAAATCTTTTCGCCTGTCGACCCTCTTTGGGAGGGAGATGCCGTTGAATGGTATTTTGACACACGCCGTGATTCCACCTTCCGCGATCAGAAATGGGGAAAGGGAGCCGTCCATTGTTTTTGGACGGCTATGAAAAAAGCTGAGCTTAACCCACGCTTTTGTCTTCGCCCTGGCTATCTTGATGCCATTGCAAAAACTGGCGTCGAGGTAAGCGCCCGCCGATGGGAACGAGGTTTGGAAGTGGAGTTCAAATTACCTTGGGTGAACTTTCCTAACTTCACGCCGAAGATAAATGAGGTTATCGGGATCGATGCAGAATTATCCTACAGTGACGGTTCTCAGAGGTCCTATCGAAGCTTTATCTTTGGGAGTCCACTATCGGTCGCTCAGCCGGGCAACTTGGCACGCGTCCAACTTGTCGACACCCTTCAGAAAGACCACTGGGCACAATGTGCGCCAGTGATGATGCCCATTCGAATCGACACAGCATGGTCTCAAGGAGGAAAGCCAAAAGTTCAAGCTCGCATCGCGCTGCCAGTAAATCATTTAGAAAAGATTGGAAAGATCATGTTTCAAGTCTCCGATTTATCAGGAAAGTTGCTAGGTGAATTTGAAGCGAGAGAAACAGAAATACTCGGATCAGACCCCAATTTCTCGAGGAAGGTTACGACTTGGCCAGCGGATCTAGCCGCACCCGGAAGCTATACTGCGGTTGCCGTAATTTATGATAAAAATGGAAAGGAACTCGGACGAGTTGCCCCACGATTAGTCAGTGTTAATATGAAACAAGGCTATTAATCGACCAAAAAGATATTAACAGGGAAAAGGCTAAATTAGGAATTCGAACTTGATTTAGAGAGCCTTTACAAAGGCCTATCTTACTCTCCCCCAGACAAATCCCAACACCGAATTTCCTTATCGTTGCGGCAGTATAATCGCTTGTTTGCTAGAGCGGGATGAGACCAAACTAAGAGGCGCCCTGATACAGTGTGCGTGGGATCAATGATACTCATGCGAGACACCTCGTGATATTTTTTTGGTGATAGCTCGGCCACGATCATCTCACCGTGGTCGTTGAAAATGAGTGTTCGCCCCGAAGGTTCATGATGAACAGTAAAGGCTTGCAACCATGGTCCCCGTCCCGACCCATCAGCCTTCCGAAGCGGCTCCTCGGCGGCCCAAACTCGCCTGCCAGTTTCGATCTCAATGCAACGAAAGAGCCCCTTACGGCCACCTGAATAAACGAAGCCGTCCCGCACATAGGCAGTGTTCATTACACCTGCTACCCCCTTACGCAGATCTCGGCCCCACGCCACCTTTGCAGACCTCCCTTCCGAATTCACCCGGATCGCAGCGGACTTCCCATTGAAGCCCATGACATAAACGAGGTCCTTCCAGACACGGGGAGCTCCAACTGCCATCCCATATTCAGGTTTGAACTCCACAGACCAGAATACTTCGCCAGTTTTGGGGTCTAATCCGTTCACATTTTCAGCATCCCATACCAAGAGCTGCCGATGCCCGTTCACTGTCTCGATCACGGGTGTGCTATAACCAGGGGATCGAGCATTCAGCGCTTTCCACTTCTCCTCTCCGGTCTTCTTATCAAAGGCGACGACTGTACTATTCTCACCCCCAACAATGCAAATAAGAAACTCTCCATCTACAAGAGGGTGGGCGGATGTTCCCCAAAGCGGGGTTTCAAACTTATATTCGCTTATAAGATTCTTCCCCCAAATCAGCATTCCATGCTCAGCATCATAAGCATGCAGGGCCCCTTCCGCACCAAGCGTGTATACCATCCCATCATCAACCAGCGGCGTAGTGCGAGGACCAATAGCGTAAGGAAAAACACTCGTATAGTTGGCTTCATAAATATCGCTCCACAACAGTTTACCACTCTCCTCATCGAGACAAACGATTCGTTCCGTTCCCGGAATCGTAGCCCGTACGAAATTGAGATTGGTTCCTGGCTTCAAGTCTTTCGGTTTGTAGGGTTTTGCCTGTCGGTCCATTACATAAACGCGTCCGTTTGCCACCGCCGGGCCGGAATAACCACTCCCAAGTGGGGCCGACCAAAGGAGCTTTGGCTGATGCTTCGAAAATTCGAGTGCTACTCCCTCCTCCCGCCAGATCGTGTCACGCTGTGGTCCGAGGTACTGCGGCCAATCATTAACGGTGAGCGGATCAACCGGATCCTCTTCATTTGCTGAGGACAACCCTATAGACACCATTAACGAGAGGACGAAAGTTCGAGCGATAGAGCAGTGAACAAAAAGAGCTTCAGGAGCGATTAAATAGGATAAGTTCATTGCGCTAGGGAATCTCATTGATTTGAGATTAAGTTTAATTTCAGGAGGTTGGTCTCGGCGGAAAAGAGAGAAAAGGAAAATCGATCCGCCTATTGCCCCGCTCATGCCTTAATTTTTTTGGGTGAATCGAAAAAATAATCAAAATACGGGGCACACAATCAACACATTCTTTCCCTTCCTGACCTGCAGGAAATTGCCAGTAGTATAGAATCCAGTCCGAGTTAAGTATTCGATCCTTAGCTTTTCTCCTCGGCAAGAACCTTGCCCGCTTTGAATTCTTTAAAACTAACGCTTGGCTTATCTTCGCGATGCAGACCTTTGATTGAAATTCGGTGCTGTCTTCCATCCTTCAATGATACCTTAAGCTCGGTTGCCGACAGCGCCTCAACGGCTTTAATCATAGAAGAACTCTCTTCCTCAAATGGCTCTATCACAGTAAGAAATTGAGCAGATTCCCCCTTACTTCTTACACTGAAAGTATGCCGTTGATATTTAGAAACTTGGCCCTGAGGGTAGTCCGCGCCAAACTCGACGCTTAAACCGTTAGCATTTAAATTCGACAAATCGATCCGGACTTCACCTTTACCATTTGGTTGGGCAGGGAGAGACTCTCGAAATGGCTTACCCGCGATAACAACGGGGCCAGCTCCGTAGTCTTCACCAGTTTGAATTTTTTCAATATCTGGTCGGCCATCTACGTTTGTACGGATACCATTAAAAGTAAGCTTTCCCTGTTTTTGGAGTTCCGAAAATTGAAGACTCTGTCCGTTAGAGAGAAGAAGTTGACCGCCTCCCCAGAAAAGACAGTCACCCTTGCCTAAAATGAAACCTCCGCCCTTGCGACGGTCTTCGTTTTGGGTCTTCAGAGTTAGAATTTTGGCATGCTTTGGGATTTCGAGTTCAATTTTTTTGCGACCAAGAATCCATGGTGAGAACTCGTCCTCGGAGAGAACTTCCCCATCGATCTCGATACTGAATTTTGCCCACCCGGCCCGACTACGAACTTCAGGCGCTGAACCCACCATAATCTCTGAGTTTTTTGGCCAAGCGGAGTAGACATCGGCATAGAGATCGCCTTTTTTGCCCCTAAGAGTTCGCCAGTTGAGATGGGATTTTTCATCGAAGATAGTGCGGAAGCGTGTTCTAGAAGTACCATCTTTTTCCCACCATTGACAATTCGTGATCAGCTGAGTGGCTAAGCGAGGATTCGTGCCCATCTGCTCCGTATGACGCGTTTTTTGGACTCCATCACCTTCGATATTTTGGAAACCACGTATTTGAAGCAAGTTATCAAAAGTATGTTCTTCTTTGCCTTCAAGATAATCGGCAAGAACAATGTAATGATCAGTAACGATTGCTAAACGACGCTGGAGGATACGTTCCGTCCAGTCGCCGATATCAGCGACTTCAATTTCTTTGCCCTCTGAATCAGTCGCAGCCGGCATAAAGACGTCTTCGGCGGCAAGACGCTCTCGGCCGTTAAGAATAGCACTTTCATCTTCCTTACGGTTTGGACGTCGCATTTGTAATCCGAGGTAGGGTGGACATGACCACCGGGCTTCAGTCTCGACAGCTGCGGCTTGCATTTTTGGACCCGAATGAAAAAGGAGACGACGCGATTCGACAGCCTCCTGATTCCGACCATCCACCACTACCATGTTATGATTGACTGACGATTGAACGAACATTCCATACATAAAGCTCGCGTAGGAATACCACAAACCATGCCCGCTAGAATAAAAGCTTCGGTCGTAACGGCGCATAGAGTTGAAGTTGGTGCGATCAAAGTGCCCGTGATAAGCACCATGGGTTCCATATTTAAGGCTCATCTCAATCTGTTCGCTCGGGTGCCGACCTGGTGTTTGAGAGCGCAAAGTGATGAAACCAATGCCATCAGAGTAGGCCGATCGAATGCCAATTTCAGGTGTCTCTTCTGGCAGCTCCGGCACACCGTATAACAGGCTTCTCCCGCCCTCTCCACGGCGCTTTACGAGAGCGGCGAAGGCCGGCTTTCGCCACATCATATAAGCAATCTCAAAACCTTCGTCGGACGTAAGACTCCACTCGCCACCATCATTGGCTGCGTAAATTTGCCCGTCGTGTGAAAGGTGATCAATGAATGAGTCCCACAACTGATCTAGAGTGATATGTGGCACCGGGTGCTTACCAAACTTTTGGAATGGCTTACCTCCAAATTCCTGCTTCCGAGTCTCTACCTCGTCTGTGAGGCGGCGGAATTCCTTGGAGTATCCTGGGACGAAATATTGATCGATCATATTAACCCCGAAGGGTTCAGCAGCGAGTGCCATTTTACAGATATAACGTGAAACCCAGACGTTATAGTTGACTGAACCCTCATACCACCAGCCATCTGGCATGATCCCATTGGCAATGTTATCGTAAACCCCATCCGTAGCGTAAAGAAAATGCTCAAACCAAGCGAAATCTTGCACCGTCAAAGCTAGAGTAAAACCACACCGTGCTTGCTGGAGCTCAAGATTAGCAACGCCGCTTAAGCTGATTCCATGCATGCGCTCGCGCATCTCTAGTTTAATACGGGCGTGATCATCATCAGTGAATACTCCAGAATCAGCAATCATATCGTAAATTTCACAAGCTTGAATGAGATCTTTCCCACCGACTTCGAAATGCACGCCTGGCTTTGCAAGCTCGGCGTATTTTTTATCGCGGGAGATTTGCCAAGCGACGGCATAGGGCCAGCGTGATCCTGGCCGATTATCTTTAGCCTCATGTTTGAGGTAACGCTGGGCCGCTTTCTTCGCCCATCCGTAGTTATCGATTTTTTCGCGTATTTCCTGCCAACGCTTTGGTGTATGAACAAGGTATGGGTGAGGAAGTTTCCGGGCTGTAATAAACTCGATTTCGCCCCCGAGTTGGCCATTAGCAAGGGCTATGATTTTTTGGCGTTCGCGACCGCCTGGTGGAACTCGATCAGTGACGTTCACACTAATTGTTACAGCTTTAGTTTCCCCTGATTCCAATGTGAGTTCATTTGGTTCAACCGAAGCGAACATCACGTGTTTGCTGTAAGCATTATGTGCAAGATTGACAGACTGCAAACGATCGGAGCAATTCATCACTTGGAGCTTGTATTTGAGATCAGCATTTTCTTCCCCAGCCGCCGATCGAACTTCTGAAAAAAGTTTCAAGCGCGGGGCCGCGATTACTCGAACGCTTGGCACACTGATAGAGCCACTTTTGTTGTCGGCGAACCTGCCACGAATCTCAACCTTTTGAATTTGACGAAAAGTTTCCCCGAAAGGATAAAACTTATCAAAGGCAGTAAAGGGAAGATCGATAACTTCCGATTGATTTGATCCAACGAAACTGAACCTGGCTCTACTTGTGACCGGTGCAGTAGTACGGTAACTAGATTTAGCTTCACGTTCTGGCGTGTGAACGATGACTTCCCCATGGAAAGAACGGCCTTCGCCCGCAACAATCTCCAGCCGCAGGCCATAGTGCCTAGACCAGTCATGATGCTGGTTAGCAGTAAAGAGAGCACTTGCCGGTATCGTGATAGACCTCTTGGCGTCGAACCCTTTCCATTCGCCTGGTAGATTGAGGCCTTCTTTTTCGTGGATTTGGCTGCCGAGATGGAGCCATGGTTTGAGATCGCCTTCGCGCTCTGAACCCTTAGGTATTTGGCCACCAGCAAGTCCATGAAGCATCTGAGCCTGCCCAATTACAGAGCTCCCCAAAATAGCGAAACTGGTCGCTATTTTAAAAGAGATGAATCTCACATTGGAAAAACCCGTCCGAAGACGTAAAGCCTTAAGGTTGAGAAAGGCTAATCCAAAAAACATCGTGAGAACGCTCATAAAAATCAGTAAATTTGCTTCAAAAGAAAAAACAACCCTCTTTCTTCCTTAGCTGCGCTTTTCATAAGTACCACAAACAAATTCCAATTGCAGCGAGAAGAAGATCTGCCCACTCGCCCAGCAAGAATAGCCGCTGAATGGTTGCTCTTTGACAAAAGCGACTTTTCAGAACCGTAGTTGGAATCCGACGGGTCTCAAAATTTGATTGGGAAATCCATAGGACTAAATGAAATTAACTCTGCTCAGCATACTAGGACTGACATTCGGAGCAGTTTTCGCAACCGCCGAGGAACCTGTTCCAGTTGAGGTAATACATGAATTCATCCAGTCCCACTGCATCAATTGCCACAACGGTCGCAAACAAAAAGGAGACACTAATCTGAGACCATTAATTAATGATGCCGCATCTGTTGATCTGGAACTACTGGTCTCCATCTTTGACCAAATCAATCTTGAGGAGATGCCTCCCGAGGATGAGGAGCAGCCCACAATAGATGAGAAATCAAAGGTGCTGGCTTTCCTCGATGGCGCGATCAAAGATAAAGGCTCCTCACCCCTTGATAAAAAAACTCTGCCAGGCTACGGAAACTACGTTGACCACAAGGCACTTTTCGAGGGAACCATCTTGGACTCAGCATCCGCGCCGCCGCCACGTATCTGGCGTTACAGCCCAGAAAGCTATTCTGAACGAGTCAACCGCATTGTAGGCCACGATGTAGTTAAGTTTGTGCCTATTGCTACCTTTCCGGTGCCACAGAAAGGGCTTAAACATCCCGCCTTCCCCTACAAGGGCGCGGCCCATACCGCTAAGGACTATGCGAACATTCATGACTTTGGTTTGACCGAGACGGAGCTCCTGATCGGATTAGCAGAGGAACTCTCTGCTGCACAATTCACCTCCGGATCACTAAGTGATTACCAAAAGTTGCCCCCAGGCGACGCTAAATGGACACGACTCCTCGACGACCAATTCAGAAAGCTTTACAGCAGAACTCCTACGAGTAGCGAACGGAGATCGCTCTTAGATCTACAGAAAAGCGTCGCGGAGACCTCTAGCATTCAGACCGCTAATCAGACGATGATTTCGGCGACTTACCTTCGTCCTGAATCGCTCTTTCGCTTCGAGATAGGAGACACCACTTCTGGGGCAGGTGATCGAGCAGCTCTTTCACCGCTGGAGTATGCCTATGCCGTAGGCTTTGCCCTAAACCGCGCGGGCCCCACGTCAGAAGTCGTAGAGAAATTTGAAGGCTACGAAACTAAGGGTAAGCCTAGTCTGAAGAATCTGATTCGCTCCTTATTAGACTCTGAAGAAGCCCACCGGCGGATCATGCGCTTCATGGACGAATACTTTGAGTATGGCTATGCCGCTTATGTCTTTAAGGACAAACACCATCGACGCTATCGTCCTGGCTGGCTAATCGAAGATGCAGAGAAATTCATTTCCAGAATCGTCGAACAAGACCACCATGTCCTTAAAGAATTGTTAACCTCGAGCAAATTCAACGTAAGAGGAGCGTTCAACAGCAAATCTGCTCCGAAGTGGTTTCAGGATGAAACCAATGGACACCTTTTTTATCACGCCATCTACAATCTGGAGAAAGAGGATCTCGGCAAAGATCCTGAGTGGCGCAACTTCAAAAACAAACGTTCCGGTATTCTAACGCATCCAGCTTGGCTTCTTGCCTTTTCTGATAATACGAAAAATCACGCCATCCAGCGAGGGCGATGGATTCAGACCAAGCTCTTGGGAGGTGTTATTCCGGATACCCCCGTCGAAGTTGATGCGAGATTTCCAGAAGATCCTACATTAACGCTAAGGGAAAAAATGCTGGTGGTTCGCAAAGAGGAATGCTGGAAATGCCATCAACGCATGGATCCCCTGGGGCTGCCATTCGAGCAGTATGACCTGTGGGGAAAGCATCGAACCACCGAGTTAAATCGCCCTGTCAACACTACCGGCGAATTGAACGGCGAGGCAATGGGAGATCCAATCGAAATGCTGCATCGCCTCGCCGATTCGAAACATGTCCACCAAGTCTTTCTACGGCACGTTTTTCGCTTTTTCAGTGGCCGTAATGAAACTCTGAGCGATGCCAAAACCCTTCGTGATATGGAAAGTGCCTATCATAACAAGCAGGGCAGCTTAAAAGAAAGCCTCCTCGAGCTTCTCGTATCCGATTCATTTATCCAGCGGCGAAAATAACCATCAAAAAAAATAGTGCCGAGTTATGAAAAAGAACGCCTCCTCTAGAAAGCCCACAGAGGGCAATTATGATAAACTTTATAGCCGACATGAATTTCTACGAGGCCTCAGCTTATCCGCTGCCGGGTCCGTTCTTCTCAACCCGCTAGTCGGCAAACTTTCAGCGGAGGTTAAGGGCCATTCACAGCCCATGCGCCTACTCTTTGTCATAGAAGGAAATGGTTGCCCCCCCAATCAGGTGCATCCAACAAATCTAAACCTGACTCCCATTGGTAAGCGGCTGCAAACAGTTGAAGAATCTTTCCAAGCTAAGGATCTCCCAAAGGCATTGAAACCAGTCTCAGACTACGCGAACCGGATGCTTATCTTGCAGGGGATCTCTGGCCGCATTTGCGGCGGTGGCCACTCGACCTATTTCGGAGCACTCGGCTGTTTCAATACAAGAGAAGGCAAACACGTTCTAGGCCCTACTCTGGATTACGAACTTGGTCGCCATAACGAGACGCTTTTCAAGAACATCTCTTTAGGGATCTCTCAAAGATCCCATCTAGATATTGTCTTCAACAGCTCAGCTGCAGGTGCAAACAATCCAATTGGGACCATCTGCAATCCACAGACCGCCTATCAGCGCATGTTTTCGCCAATTGGGGACCGAAAGAACCTGGCAGTCAAAACACATCTCCTGGATTACGTGAAGGAGGATATTAAATCTGTGAAGAGACGATTGGGTTCAGTTGAAAAAGACAAATTGGACCGCTACCTTTCAGCCTATGAGGAGATTGGCCAGCGCCATTCCGCTATCGCCGATCTGGATCCGGAGTTTAAGAATCGGATCGATCCGATCACTGAAAAATATCGCTCTAGTAATCCAGTCGACCGCTTAGAATGTCATTTTGAACTCGCTACCTCAGCCCTGGTGACAGGGCTCACCAACGTCGCCACCATTGCTTCAGGAGTCGGGCATCAGGACTTCTCAATTGTCTTCGACAAGCTTGGCGTTGGCCTTGAGAAACATTCCATTGGGCATGCCCTCTACAACAATGAACCGGTCGCAGTTGAAGCCTCAGAGAAAATCCGTGAGTTTCACTTCGAGTTAATCGCACGTACGCTGAAAAAATTGGCCAGCATTCCGGAGGGTGACGGGACCATGCTCGAAAATACACTCATCGTTTATCTAAGTGATGCCGCCAACGAACACCATACCAAATGTGACGAGTGGCCTTATGTAATTCTTGGTGGAAACCCTCGAGTGAAGCTGGGCGGGCGCTGCCTCACTTACGCTGATTTTGAAAATAAAGGCCATCGCACGGTCAACGCTATCCACAACACCCTGCTCCATTCATTCGGGCATCCCGTCAATGATTTTGGCTTCAAGATCCCAGGTCTGGATCACGGCGTCCAAGAAGGTCCACTCAGCGAAATATTCATATGAGCTGCTACAGAATTATCGGCGCATTGTTCCTCGCTGTCCTCCAATGCTCACTCGTCGCTGACGAAAAACCATTGATACTGCGTGGTCAGATCGACGGCAGACCATTCTCTGAGGTTGGAAGACTCTACGTCGATAATGACAAATTGATACATTTCAGGACAGACCAACGCCTCTACTACTTTTCTCATATGTATTATATCTGGGACACTCTAACCAAGGCGGGTGTTGTCGTTGATGGAAAGATCGTTCACCATGATCCCATCCGAATCACCGGCAACTATTCCAAGGCTGCCTACGTTTACAATTTTCTGGAAGAACCGGCGCTCCGCGGCAGCCAGATCGTCTGGATTGACCGTATAGCGAAAGCCGAGAGCCTGCCCGAGAGACAGGATGCTTTCAATTACCTCTTTGATAGCAAGAGCTTTCAAGGTTGGTCCGCGACTTCTAATTGGAAAATAGTGGATAACACTTTCTCCTGCTCGCCCCCCTCAGCTGGGGTCGACGAACAAGTAATGAGCCACTCAAGCCACACCGACTTCGAGCTCTCATTCGAGTATCGAGGATCTTGGGGTACGTCTGCGAGTCTTTTACTTCGAACCAACGAGAAGGGAGATGGGATATCGCTCAGCCTTGATCATATTGACGAAGGAACAGTTGGCTTTCCCAAGTCCACCGCTGGCGCTTCTCGGCCCTACTCGTTGCGCGAAAACCGCGAGAAACGAGGTGTTGGGGCAACCACGCACTATCATATTCAATATGAGGGACGTCCCTCCCATAATGGCATTGCCCATAATAAGCTGCTCGAATGCGCCCAATTGAGTGAGTTTCTCAGGGAATGGGACGGCGGCTTTTGGAACATTGTCAGAGTCCGCTGCGTTGGAGTTGATCCGGAGATTACTCTCTGGATTAATGGTTTTCTAATCAGTAAGTTTGAGGCGAATACGGTTGTCCTAAGGGAGAAAAATCCTGCTCATATCGGTGCTATCGAAAACTACGAAGTACATTCATCAGGAAACATCGGGTTTGTGCTACACTCCATGAAGGCCGAGAATCCTGAGTTCCTACTGCGCGAAATACGCATAATGAAATTAGATGAAAATTAACCAACCAGCGATGATAGATTATTAGTTCTAAGAAAGCTAAAATATTACATCCACCGTAAAATCAAAATGAGCCGACACCTTTCTAAATACCTTCTTTTCCTCGTCTTAATTCCAAGTTCGTGGTCCAGGCCTTTTCACGTTTATTCTCCAAGTTCTAAAGAAAACTTGCTTTGGGTTGTCGAGGCAATCCCCGAAGGAGAAAACTTAGAACTTAAGGTAGCCAAGAAGGTCGAACTCAATTTCCCAGGCCAGGTCATCACAGCTCACCCAACCAAGCCATTACTCTATATTACTGCAACTGACGGGACTCCCGGCAAGGTCCCTGGGGCTGTTGTATTTTTGAACGCCGATGGATCTTACCTGAAGCATGAAAGAGTAAATTTTAACGATGGCGCCTGCTTCCTGAGCCTCGATAAGGAAAACAAACATCTGCTCGGAGTTAGTTATAGAAACGGACGGCTCAACGTCTACCCACTCGACCAAGAAGGTATTCCCGGTAAAGCCGTCACAACGATTGACGAAGGTAAAAGAGAAGCTCATTGCGTCCTTCTTCCGCCCGACGGAAAAAACATTTACGTTCCCTATGTTAAGGAAAACCTTGCTCTCCTGCAATATGCCTACGACAGCAAGACCGGAAAGGTTACTCCGCTCGAAACCAAAAACGCCAAGCCGCCCCTCGGAACAGGCCCACGACACATGGCCTACCACCCTACCCTGCCCATGGTTTACTTTAGTAACGAACAAGGTATCGGACTCTCATCTTACCGCCGTGAGATTAACGGCGAACTCAAGGTCGCACAGGACATCAACATCCTTCCTGCCGGCATGTCTAAGATCGGCTTGAGTGCTTCAGATCTCATCATCACCCCGGATGGGAAATTTCTTTTCGCAGGTCTTCGCGGCCACAGTCAGGATTTCAATCGTATCTCCCGCTACCGCATTCTGAAGGACGGCCGGGCCGAGTTTATTGGCCTAACTAAGGCCGACCGGATCCCTTGGGGACTGACTCTTTCACCAGACGGAAAATTTCTTCTCGTGTCCGCCACTGCTGGGGCAAGCCTTACCGCCTATCAAATTTCCCCAGAAGGGGATCTTATGAGAATTAAATCTCTCCCATGGGACCCAAAAATGTCAGATTTAGTGACCCGATAGAATTTTCTAGTTTTAATCACGATCCAATACCAAGCATGAAAAGACTCACATCTCTCCTACTCTACATTTTTGCCTTCTCGATAAGCGTTTCCGGTCAATCTCTGGTTCAACCCAATGCCAAAGTTGAGAAACTCGCCCAAGGAATGAAGTTTACTGAGGGCCCGGTATGGTTACCCGATGAACAAAAACTTATTTTCTCCGATATTCCCAACAGCATGCTCATGCAGTGGAAAAAAGAGGGTGGCCTATCCAAATTCCGAAAAAGTGAAAGTGCCAATGGCAACATTCTAGACCTGGATGGGAATATTATTTCCTGCCAGCACGGTGCCCGAAATGTCATTCGTATCGACAAAAAAGGGAAAGCCACAGTTTTAGCCGATAAATTCAACGGCAAACGCTTCAACTCCCCCAATGATGTAGCGGTATGGAAAGACGGCACCCTCTGGTTTACCGATCCACCTTGGGGATTAAGAGAACCGCATGAAATCCCCGGGCACTGGGTCTACAAGCTGTATCCGAAAACTGGAAAAGTAGAAGCTCTGATCAAGAATTTAGCCATGCCCAACGGTATTGTATTCTCGCCCGACTTTTCACGCTTATATGTCGCGGATACTGGGGGAAGTAAGCGGCACCCTGATTCCAAATATCATGACTATCCTGCTACTGTGACCTGCTACGCCCTGAGTGACGAGGGAACAATTGGGGAAGAACTTTTTACAATTAAGGAAGGAAGTGACGGCATGGCCGTCGATGTGAAGGGAAACCTCTACCTGACTCAGGGAAATGTTCAGGTCTACGACCCCGAGGGCAAAAAAATCGAAACCATTAAAGTTCCACAGAACCCAGCCAATGTCTGCTTCGGAGGTTCTGATTACAAAACTCTTTTCATCACCGCTCGAACATCTCTCTACAGCGTAAAGATGGTTTTCCCGGGTGCAGTTTCCAAACGGTCGGTTTTCAAAAAGAGCAAAAAGTAAAACTTAAAGATGAGCTAATCCGAAATGAGCTTAAACCTCTTCTGCGGCTTACTTTCGACCAATACATTATCAGGTCGATCTCGCCTAATCTAATGAAAAGAAGAGATAGCTACCCACCCGTTCAAAACTCGGTTATTTCTTTCTAGCCTTGATAGGAGCGTAGGGATCTTTCGGACCCTTAGCGGGATCGACATACTCAGCTAGATCTCGCATCGCGATAACGGTGCAACCTTCGTCCTTCAGGTATCGAAGATACTTTTTGAAGTCCTCCGGGTCGCAGTTTACCCAAGCATGCTCGAGGGCGGGAACACCGTGGAAGCAAAGCACGGCAATTTTTCCTTCACGAGCCTGTGCGACCGCCCACTGTAGATCCTTCATTCCCCAGTCCGGCCCAGCATATCCAGTAGTCGGAACAAGGAGTGGATGGTCGCTCTTCGGATCGTAAGCCGGGCCACGCCCGCCACGCCCACCATCCAAGTATTCGGGCCGCACGCCACGACGGGCGAATAGATAGTTCTTCTTCGCCAAGACCTGCACCGCCGTCAGGCTGTTAGAGAAACCGGGATAGCAGAAGGTCGTAGGCTTCGGTATCTTGTATTCGGCACATCGCTCCTCGATGTGCTCGATTTCTGCTGCCACCTGATCCGCGCTCAATCCTGCCACATTCGGATGGCTTCGCGTATGGTTCGCAATCTCGAAACCCATTTTGTCGAGCTCCGCAATCTCCTCCCAAGTCACGTAATGCTTCTTGTTTTGAAGAAAGCCCAAGCCTTCGGTCACAAAAAAGGTAGCTCCAAATCCATATTTCTTCAGCTCCGCTGCCACGAATGACCGATCGGACTTGTTACAGTCATCAAAAGTCAGCACCACAAGCTTGTCCGGTATGGGCTTCAGCACCGCTACTTTTTCCCCGGCGCTTGATCCTGAAAGAACAATCCCAAAGGAAGTAGCCAAGAGAACGAGAGCCAAAGCATTTTTCATTCCTGCTGAAATATGATTTCCCCTGCTCCGAGACAATCCCCCTTTCCTATTTAAAGTAAATTCCAAGTAATTATGAAATCACCTTCACTTTGTGATTCCCCAAGGCATGGCTTGATTGCTTAACTAGACAGATGAAGATTGAGGTCATGGACATCCTATTAATTCCTGCAAAATGAAGGAGCTAAGATCAATTGCGGTAGCTTTTATCGGAGTGGCTTGCGCGGCAGCTGAACCACTCGAATTACAAAAAGGTGACGTAGTGGCCTTCGTAGGTGGTGCTGACTTGGTCAGGATGCAGGACGATGGTCGGCTCGAGGCCGCATTAACTCTCCGGTTTCGCGAGGCTAACCCGCAGTTCCGCGACCTGGCATGGGAGGGCGATACGGTCTATTTTCAAAATGCCGTTCGCGAACGCTGGCGGACCGAGGCCTTCGGCGGGTGGTCCGAACAACTACGGCGGATCAAGGCGACCGTTGTTATCTTCCAGTTCGGAAAAATGGAGTCTTTCGAAGGGGTCGCAAAAATTGCTCAGTTCAAAGAAGCCTACGGCAAACTGATTGATGATTTAGCAGGCGAGGGAAGACAAGCAATCCTGCTGGCGCCTTCTCCTTTCGAATGGCCAGCAGCCCGAGAACGCGCCGCCTTGAACTCCTACACCAAAGCGGTAGCAAGCCTCGCGAAAAGCAAAAAGATCCCCTTCATCACGGGTAATCAAGCCGATTCGGTGGAAGCATTCATTCTCGGCCTGACCGGTAAGAAAGAGCCAAATGGACCAACATATGAGCAAATACGCTCCACCGTGCGTGAAAAACACCGACTCTGGGTGGAGTATTGGCGCCCCACAAACTGGAAATGTATTTTTGGTGATGACAGCAAGCGCATCTTTTCCAAGGCCTCGCATGGGCGACCTTCAATTCAAGAAGAATGGGCGACCTACCCAGCCCTTATCCAAGCCGCCGAAAACGCGATCCAAAAAGGAGCTCCCTGGAATGCACCCGCCCCTTCCGCTTTGACAGGATCGAAAGAAGCCAATCTTAAGAATGAGCTAGCTTCATTCGAGGTGTTGGAAGGGTTCGAAGTGAATCTCTTTGCAGACGAGTCCAAAGGCATTGCGAATCCTTTGTCAGTACGTTGGGACGCGAATGGCTGTATGTATGTGGCCTGCTCCGACGCTTATCCGCAGATCGAGCCAGGAGTGCAAGGTAATGATAAGGTCATCACTCTGCGTGATACGGACGGCGACGGTAGGGCTGACGAATCGATGGTCTTCGCGGACGGACTTCGAATCCCCACCGGGATGGAAGTCGGCCCAGATCGCGTCTATATCGGGCAGGGGACCGAGTTGCTCACGCTGCGCGATACTACCGGCGACGGGCATGCAAATGAGCGACGCACTTTACTCACCGGTTTCGGCAACGGCGATTCACACCAAACCAGTAATTCTTTTGTGTGGAGTCCGGGTGGTGAGTTGTGGTGGTGTCAAGGCGACGGGATTGAATCTCGAGTCGAAACTCCCTTCGGTGTTTCTTCACTGTTTCAAGCTGGGGTATTTCGCCTTCGTCCAAACGAGTTAAGGCTCGATGGACTCCTCGATGATTTCATGGGACCAGGAAATCCTTGGGGTATCGCGTTCGATGACTATGGACAATCATTCGTGATCGATGGTGCCGGAGGCGTTTCTTACCTGACTCCAGCTTCAATCCCTGCCAAACGCCGTCTTAGATTACCTCGGATTGGCAAGCCTGGTGGCTATTGCGGAATTGATTGTTTGGGGGCGAGGACTTTCCCGGATGAAATGCAGGGCGAATTTCTGATTGGCGACTACAAGAAGAACCAAATCAGCCGCTTTGCGACGAGCGATGACGGTGCCGGTTTCAAGCTCGATTGGAAGGAGCCTCTCCTCCGCTCGAAACACCGCAACTTCCGTCCAATTGATGTGAAAGTTGGTCCAGACGGGGCGATCTACGTCGTTGATTGGTATAATCCAATCACCTGTCACCAAGATGATTTCTATCGCCATCCCGATCGCGACAAAACACACGGGAGAATCTGGCGAATCGCTCCTAAAAAAGGTATCTTGCCCCCCCCTAATCTAGTGGGCGCTTCGGTTTTAGAATTACTCGAGGCACTCAGAGCTCCAGAACGTTGGACACGACTCAAGGCGAAACAGGTCTTGGTGGGGCGTGAGGTGGCACAGGTTTTACCCGCAGCTAAGACATGGGCAAAAACTGCAGAAGGTCGCGACCTCATGGAGGTGATCACATTATTAGAAATGCTAGACCAGCCTGATTCTGAAATTCTAAAACGTCTACTAGCTTCGCCTGATGATCGCGCGCGGGCCTATGGGGTGAGAGTGGCAGGTCGCTGGGGAGAGCGGATCGAAAATATCGTGGGACTACTTGAACATGCGGCCGAGGACAGACACGCTAGAGTCCGGATGGAGGCCGCTCTGGCTTCGGCCGCTCTGCCGGATGCTGGAACCATCCTAGTGTCAGCAACGGTTGCGGAAGAACCACGGGATCGATGGATCAACTACGCCTTTGCACAAGCGGTTCATCACACTAAAGAAAATTGGCTGCCGGCCTTCCAAAGAGGTGAACTAGATTTTGGTGATCGGCGGCGTGGGCTAACAGCAGTGCTTGGCGCAGTGGAATCGAAACACGTATTGGACGAAGTGCGAAAGCTCCTGCTGTCTAATCAGGTCGACGAGAACGCCCAAATGGCGCTTGCGCGAGCCCTCGTGGCAGTTGGAGAAAATCGTGATCTCCAAACCGTTTTTCAGTTGGGTCAGCTCGACGCTGCAACGATCCGTGCCATGGCATCCCGGAAACGTCCCGAATTCGACGTGTCCGATTTTTTGGAGAGCCTCTGTGCCTCGAAACATGTTGAGGATAGTGTCGCGGCACTGGAATTGGCGGCGAAGTGGCGTATTCAAGAACTCTACCAGACAGCAATAGGTCTCGCTCGAAGCTCGCAAGCTGACCCTCAGTTGCGATCCGCTGCGATGCGCGCGATGGGAGCTCTGGGAAGCAAAGAAACGATTCCATTACTGAAGGTCATGGCAGGAAAGTCAGCCAACCCCAAACCCTCAGCGATTATTGGCCTCCTCGAAGTTGATCAGGCCGAAGCTGCAAAAAGCGCCGCCGACATATTACAAGGAACGATCCAAAACGAAGCAATTGGGAAAATCCTTGGCGCCTTTGCCGGTCGTGAGGGAGGTGGCCCACTCCTAGCAATGGAACTGGCAAAACGAAAAATTGATCGCACGCAAGGAAAACGACTTCAAGACGCGTGGACCGCAACCGGATTTGTTCAGGAAGCGATCACAGAGGCACTAGAAGCGATTGCAGGTTGGCCCGTCGCGAGTTTGAAATTTGATGAAGACCTTGTTCGTCGAATGGTAGCGGCAGGGCGTAAAGGGGATCGCGCTCGCGGCGAGATTCTCTTCGAGTCAGCTCGGGCTGGTTGTATCGCCTGCCACAAGATCGGAAACCAAGGGGGAATGATCGGCCCAGAACTGAGCGCAGTCGGCAGCGGGGTGCCAGCAGACCGCATCGTTACCGAGGTACTCTGGCCAGCCCGCCAGGTGAAAGGTGGATACGCACTAAGCCGAATCACCATGAGGGACGGACGTGTCTTGCAAGGATATCTCCAAGAAAGCCGAGACAAGGACCTATTACTACTTAGAGATTTCGCTGGGGCTGGAATGCAGGAAGTAGAAGCTGAAATGGTAAGCAAGGAGGAACCGATCGGAAGCCTTATGCCTCCCACCGCCCAATCACTCTCGCGAAATGAACTCTCCGACTTGTTTGCTTACCTTTTCAGCCTAGTTGGAAAATAGGGTTCATTTAGATGAATTCATGGAGCAATCATCGCTTAGCCACTTCCTACAAATCCAACCTTCGCTAACCCGACTCGATTTTCTCGTATCCAGATAGTGAACGGTGTCGAGAACACTTCGAATTTGCTACTTTATCCTTAATTATCCCGGAAGGAGATTACTGAAAAACGCCCCTACAATTTGCCGTATTCATTAAGAATGGGTACAGAACCAACCAATCGCCGGAGTTTCATTAAAAGCACGACTGCCGCTAGCGCTTTTACAGGGTTCATTCCATCACGGGTCCAAGCAAAATCCTCTGCTGCGAAATTGAATATCGCAGCTATCGGGATTGGTGGCAGGGGCGCTCCGGTCATCAGAAGAAGCGCAGGAGAGAATATTGTGGCACTTTGCGATGTCGATTTTGACCGCGGAGCTGAGACTCTCAAACAGTACCCCAAGGCTAAGAGATTCAAGGACTTCCGAGTCATGTTTGACAAAATGGACAGTCAAATCGATGCGGTAATCGTAGCAACACCTGATCACACGCACGCAGTCGCCACAATGGAAGCGATAAAAAGGGGAAAACATGTTTACACCGAAAAACCCCTAACTCATACAATCTGGGAGGCGCGTCAATTAACAGAAGCCGCGCGTAAATACGGAGTTGCCACACAAATGGGAAATCAAGGCCACTCTTCCGAGGGAGCACGCCAAACAGTTGAGTGGATCCGTGCCGGAGTGATTGGTGAGGTGCGCGAGGTTCATTGCTGGAGTGATCGCCCACTAAGGGGCACCCGTTTTGAACAGAAAATGTATTGGCCTCAGGGTGTTTCTACCCGTCCAGTGGAGAAACATCCCATTCCCAACACTCTCGATTGGGATCTATGGCTAGGCCCCGCTCCTCATCGGGAATATCACCCAGATTATGTTCCATTTAATTGGCGAGGTTGGTGGGACTTTGGGACTGGCGCGTTGGGTGATATGGGTTGCCACATTATCGATCATCCATACTGGGCCCTCAAATTAGGTTATCCTGAGAGTGTTGAAGCAAGCAGCTCTCATATTAATGATGAGACCGCTCCACTCGCTTCTATCATTACTTACCAATTCCCAGCGCGTGAAGGCATGCCCCCGGTGCGGATGCATTGGTATGATGGTGGTCTTAAACCGCCTCGACCTGCGGAACTTGGTCCCGAAGATGAGTGGCTGGTCGATGGAGTTCTCTATGTCGGTGATAAGGGTAAAATTATGCACCGCTCCCATGGTGGAAAACCGACGCTCATTCCTTTGTCACGTATGGAAAATTTCAAGCGCCCAGCCGAAACAATTCCTCGGATCAAAGGTGGTCACGAACAAAACTGGATCGATGCTTGCAAAGGAGGGCGCCCCGCTTGTGCCAACTTTGATTATTCCGGACCTCTGACAGAAGTCGTCTTACTCGGTAACCTTGCTCTTCGCACCGAGGGGCCCTTGCTTTGGGATGGTCCAAATATGCGCGTCACAAATAACGAGTCTGCTAATCAATTCATCCAAAGAGAATATCGCAAGGGCTGGGCTCTATAAGATAGGCCCATCATGCCGAGTAACCTTAATTTCTAAAATGAATCGAGTAGGAGTAAAAAAATCGCACAAGAAGATGGCCTTCATGTTCTTCGTGTTGCTTTCTCTTTCAGCAGTAAAAATTAAATAGCCCAACCTTTTAAGGTATTCGTGCTGTCGCCAATTCGCTCAGTTTTGACGCCCATCCCTTTCGCGATTGAAAGCCACAAGTTTGCGATAGGAGTTCCTAGCGAGTGTCTATCGTGACGGTTCGTTTTGAAAAGACCGCCACCACTTCCAGCAATCAAAGTTGGCAGATTACTGCAGGTGTGGTGCATCCCGCTTCCGAGACCCGAGCCCATGACGAACATCATATTATCTAAAAGAGTTCCATCTCCCTCTTCGATGGAATCCATCTTGGTGGCAAGATGAGCAAATTGTTCCATATGAAAAAGATCAAGTTTTTCGAGATCGCGGAGAACCTCTTCTTTATTCTGATTGTGAGTCCAGCCATGATGACGAATTGGTTTGTCAAAAATACCATGAAACATGAGTGGGCTATCCCACCGCTCGGGAGCCACCATCATACTAGCAACACGGGTGAGATCAGTCTGGAGGGCTAGAATCATCAAGTCGCCCATGACTTGAATATATTCATCACGCCGCATTGTCGTCCATAATTTACCAGGCTCACTTAATTCAAGATCCCGAATGTCGTCTTGGCGTTTAGAAATCCGTTCGATTTGTTGTTCAACGGTGCGCACCGATTCTAAATACTCCTCTAATTTATCCTGATCAAGCCGTCCAAGCTTGGGCCGGAGGTCCTTAGCATCCTCTCGAATAAGATCTAGAACACTTGCATTAGCTTGATGTTCCCCAACCGAAAAAAGACGATTAAAAACTAAACGAGGATCCTTCAGAGAACGTGCCACATGACCGTGACCATACCATGAGATATTGTCGAAATAGACCGATTCTCGATTATCAGTGTAACTGTTGCAG
>MDTB01215524.1_pt1 | contig 24858 bp, 28 predicted proteins | sample 811161 | NCBI WGS metagenome assembly MDTB01 (sample SAMN05326650, study PRJNA326480) | marine metagenome | isolation source: seawater | place: Mediterranean Sea | collected 2009
AATAACCGTCTACTACACCATTTTCTTCATTAAAATGAATACTAAAACTCATTGCTTGATTATTAGGTAAAATCAAACTACCTAAATAATTTTGCTCAAATATTTCTTGGGAAAAGGTACTTCCAAATAGTAAACTAAAGACGGTAATAAAGAAACCTCTCATATAACAAAGCTACTAATATTATGTCTTTTTTATAATTTATTCAAAGATTATATTGAAATTTGATAAAAATTGGTTAGTATTGTAGTATTATTAACCTATAATTTTCATACTATGAAAAACTTTTTATTTACTTTAATTACTGTATTTAGTTTATCAACATTCGTTTATGCTTCATTTCCAGTTACTGAAAAAGTTGTAAAAACAGAAGTTATTATAGCACAGGCAGATGATGCAAGTCCATTTGCCCCTCCTGCTGAATTCCATTTTGGCGGCTTTCTTTTAGGGCTACTTCTTGGGCTTATTGGCGTAGCACTTGCTTACATATTTAGTGATAATGCTGATTTCAGAAGAAATGCCTGGTATGGATTTGGTACTTGGCTAATTATCTTGCTTTTACTTGGTGCTGCAGCTGGGTAGAGTTTATAATTAGTATCAAAACAATACAAGCCACTCTACCGAGTGGCTTTTCTAGTATAATAGATTCTCTAAGTTAATGTTATCAAAGTTACCTGAACTCATCATTAGTAAATTCTGCTTCTCCCAATTTTGAGATTTTAAAAACTCTTTAAGTTTATTAGAATCCGTAAATACTAATAAATCATGTCTTCCAAATGCAGTATGCACTTGTTCTTTTGTAATATGCGTTAACTTTTTATGAGCAATAGCTTTAAGACTAAAGTAAACAATAGCTGTATCTGGATCATCCATACATCCTTTGTATTCTTTCAGGAATTCTTTATTTAAACTACTGAAAGTATGTAGTTCCATACAAGCAACTAATTTTCTGTCAGCAAATTGCTTTCTCATTGCAGAAGAGGTTGCTTTCAGCTTGGAAGGAGAGTGGGCAAAATCTTTATAAATTGCAGAATTATTTGTTTTCTGCACCAACTCCAATCGGTTAGACGCCCCTTTAAAGGTTGTAATCTGCTTGAGGAAATCTTCTTCACTAACTCCCAATGCTTTACATACCATAAGTGCAGCATTCATATTTTGCAGATTGTGCTCTCCAAATATTAATAATTCTGTTTCTTTAACAGAAGTAATTCCATTTTTTATGGTGTGGGATAAAGTAGAATATGGTATGAGTTTGCAATTAGTTTCTTCTTTGGCTAACTGGTTTAATTGTTCGTCTGCTGAGCAATAAATAAGGGTTTCTGAAACCATATTCTTAAAAATACGAAACTGATCTACATACATTTCAAAAGTTGGAAAAACATTGATGTGATCCCAAGCAATTCCGCTAAGCACAGCAATATGAGGTTGGTACAAATGAAATTTAGGTCGTCTATCAATTGGAGAGCTCAAGTATTCGTCTCCCTCTAAAATAATAATGGGAGCATCATGCGTGAGTTTTACCATAGTTTCAAAGCCTTCCAATTGGGCCCCAACCATATAATCGCAATCTATATTCAGATGCTGAAGTACATGCAGAATCATGGCAGTAATAGATGTTTTTCCATGACTTCCTCCAATAACTACTCTCTTTTTATTATTAGATTGCTCATAAATATATTCTGGAAAAGAATATATAGGGATATTCAGCTGTTTAGCTTTTAGCATCTCAGGATTGTCTGCTCTTGCATGCATACCTAAAATAATAGCATCTAAATCTGAAGTTATCTTTTCAGTAAACCATCCCATTTCTTTTGGGAGCAGCCCATGTTTTTCCAATCGCTCCTTACTTGGGCTGAAAATGGCATCGTCACTTCCTGTAATTTCATATCCTTTATGATGTAATGCAAGCGCTATATTATGCATAGCGCTTCCGCCAATGGCTATCAAATGAATCTTCACTACTTTTAAATTTATTTGCATTTAAAAGTATAGATAAAACTACTTTCTTACTTTTGACAGCAGCAAATTTTTTAACATGCAATTGTATACAATAGATACGGGTTTTTTTAAACTAGATGGTGGAGCTATGTTTGGTGTGGTTCCTAGAGTACTTTGGAGTAAAACAAACCCTCCAGATGAAAATAATTTATGTCCTTGGGCTATGCGCTCACTTTTGATTGAAGATGGAAATAAACTCATTTTAATTGATAATGGAATTGGCGACAAACAAGATGATAGGTTTTTACGCCACTACTATCTGCATGGAGATGTAAATTTGCGATCATCACTAGCTAAACATGGTTTTTCTGCTGATGATATTACAGATGTATTCTTAACCCATTTGCATTTTGATCATTGTGGAGGAAGTGTAAAATGGAATAAAGATAGAAGTGGCTTTGAAATGGCTTTTAAAAATGCAAACTATTGGAGTAATAAAGAGCATTGGGAGTGGGCAACTCAGCCAAATAATAGAGAAAAGGCATCTTTTCTAAAAGAAAATATTCTACCTATTGAAGAAAGCGGTCAGCTCAAATTTGTAGAGCAAGAAGGAGCATTGTTCAAAAACTTTGAAACAATATTTGTGCATGGGCATACTGAAGCGCAAATGATTCCACATATCAGCTATAAAGAAAAAAAAATCGTTTTTATGGCTGATTTATTACCAAGCACAGGCCATATCCCCCTTCCGTATGTAATGGGCTATGATACGCGCCCACTTTTAACTTTAGATGAAAAAGGAAAATTTCTAAATCAAGCAGCAGATAAAGAATATATTTTATTTTTGGAGCACGATAATTACAATGAATGTTGTACGGTTGAGCATACTGAAAAAGGAGTTCGACTAAAAGATACATTTTCGTTATCAGAAATTTTATAACATGAAAAATATATTTACAAAACACCCCAATTCGTTAGGAGAATCTTATTTACAACATTTTGGAAAAGCTTTACAATTTTCCGCCCTTTTACTTTCTTTAAGCTTTAAGGCTCTAGTACATGCGCTTTTGCCTTTTTGTTATGAAACAGCAGTAAGTGATAAAATAAAAGCATTAAGTGAAGGAATGCAAAAAAGAAGACAGGAAGCTATGAAAAGAATACAGGACTAACTCAAATGCTGCTGAAAGGTATCCCAACTTTTGTTAAAGTTCTCTAATTCCCTTTTCTCAATCTGCTCTTTTTTTCTTCTATACATTTTTAGATTCTCTCCGGACTTTCCTTTTACTGTAATTACTTCATAGTCATCAATATTTGCCTTTGCTGGCAATTGATCTAAGAAACCTCTTGCTTCTAAAAGAGAGATAGATTTAGGCATCTTTTTGGGGTTAATTCTACTTTCAAAATTAATGAAATCTTTATACAAATACGAATAATATACCTTATTGTTGTAATTCAATTGATTTTTAAGAAATGGGAAAGGTAACTGAAAAGCAAAGAAGATACAAGGATTATTCTTCTTACATAAGAAAGAAATTTGGAGGACGCGTACAAAAAGTTTCTATTAATGCTGGATTTACATGCCCAAATATTGATGGTAGTAAAGGTAAGGGCGGTTGTACTTATTGCAATAACAATACTTTTAACCCAGATTATTGCAAACCCATTAAGTCCATAAGCCAGCAAATAGAGGAAGGAATTGCATTTTTTTCTAAAATGTATAAATCTCAAAAGTATTTGGCATATTTTCAGGCTTTTACCAATACATATGCACCTATTGAGGAGTTGAAAGAAAAATATCAAGAAGCGCTAAAACACAAAGATGTTATTGGGCTGGTTATAGCTACTCGTCCTGATTGTATAAGTGTTGAGGTATTGGATTATTTGCAAAAATTGGTTAATGCTGGGTATTTTATCAAATTAGAATTTGGCTTAGAATCAACAAATGATAGGACATTAGAAAAAATCAACAGATGTCAAAAACATAATGATGCCATCAAAGCCTATGATATGGCAAAAGAAAGAGGTATTCTTTTGGGTGGACACATCATTTTAGGATTACCTGGAGAAAACAGAGAAGAAATACTGAATCATGCAATAGCCATTAATCAATTGCCTATTGAGACCTTAAAAATTCATCATTTACAGATTGTAAAACACACCATGATGGCATTCCAATACAAAAAAGATGCTACACAATTTCAATTTTTCACTTTGGATGAATACCTGGATCTGGCAATAGAATTTTTAGAAATATTAAATCCAAGTATCATCATAGAGCGATTTTTTAGTGAATCTCCCGAACATTTATTGATTGCACCTAAATACGGACTCAAAAACTTTGAATTGGTACATAAAATAGAAAAACGCTTGTTAGAAAAAAACTCTTGGCAAGGCAAGCTATTTAACGCTTCAAATCCCTAATTAATTTTTCTAGCCCCATCCAAATCAGAATAACAGGCCAATAGGTTCTAATGAGTTCAGATACAGAAATGTCAATCACTTCCAAATTGTCTAGAAGGAAAACAACACCAATTGCAATTAAAAATATGGAAACACCTATGCTTTTATTCATCTTTAATTTTTGTAAATCTAATAATTAAATAACTAACTGAGTTATTTTTTATTATCCCATTTGTCTAAAAAATAAATTACGGCTATCATAAAACAAATAGCCGTAATTCCCATTACAATTTTTAGCAATAACAACTTATTTAATTTTGTATCTGATTCCTGCATAAATATTTCTTCCCATTACAGGTCCCCAAATCAAAGAAGCATCAAAATTTTCTCCAAAAGGATTCTCAGGCTCTATAATAGGATCTGATTGTGTGTAATTACCAATGTTTTCACCACCTATATACAAATCGAAATTATCCCATTTACGCGTTATCTGAGTATTAAATAATACAAATGAAGAGGAGTAATCCTCAGTACTAGCTATATCATTTGGTATTCGGGTTTTTCCAATATAATTTCCTGTAATATCAAAATGCCATTTATCTGATATAGAACTATACGCTAAGTTAAGTAATCCTCGTGACTTTGCTTGTAGAGGAATTTCTTTTTCTTTTCCATTGAATGTAGATAAAGTATTATTTATTTTATAACCTAGACGCATTTGAAGTTGATTAAGAAGTTTGTAATCTAATCCAATCTGAATGCTAGTTGCAGATGAATTTCCATCTAAGTTATCAAATAATATTTCATCTTTATTTTCAATATTTACTGTAATTTGATTATCAAAAACAGTATTGTAAATATCAAAATTAATAGTACCCTCTTTATTGAAAAGGTAAAAGCAATGAGCAATGTTTAAGCCGTAATTTAAGGCAGTTTCAGGTTTCATTTCATCTACAAAAATAATTTCTCTTGAAGATGCTAAATAATTCATATTTTCTGCAATGAAATTACTAACTCTAAATGCTTTTCCAATAGAGAATCGAATAGCAGTTCTATCTCCAGGATTGTATTTTGCATTAACTCTTGGAGAGTAATATGTTTTCTCTACAATATTATAATAGTCAGCTCTTAATCCTGTAATAATATTAAATTTTTCATTTTTATATTGATGTTCTGAAAATAAACCTGTAACTAAATCTACTCTTTTTTTCAAAAGAAAAGATTGGTTGGTATTTCCCTCGAAACTTTCTGTAAATCTGTCTGCAAAATAACTACCACCATATTTTATAAGATGATTATCATTTAGTTGATTTTGTTCAACAATATTAATTGAAAAACTTTCTTGTATGCCAGTGTATATATTATCTCCAAATCGAGCTTTTTGATTATGTAATGTAAGGCTTGTTTGAGATCCAATGGTTTTATTTTCATTCTTAATCTTCCCTAGTTTAGTATAAACCTGAATGATCTTATTATCAACATTAATATTATATGGGTCTATTATATTTTTATCTGTTGTGATTTGTCCAGCGATTCTTTCTTCTATGACACCTCTAAGATTAACTTCAAATATGTATTTATCAGATTCAGTATATTTCCATCTATTTAATAAGCCAAATTGTTTAAGCTTTGGCATATCAAGGAATTTGTCTCCTGAGTGATCGGAGTGATCCGAGTGATCATGATGAGATCCATGATGATCTATTTCTTTATCAAAATATGAAATGTGAGTAAAGAGGTTGCTTTTCCATTTCCCCTTTGTCTTAGTTAGAATCAAATTATTTTCTATTTTTCCAGAAGAATTAGCATATACATTCCAATTTAATTTTTCTGCGCCATCTTGTTCAGGTTTAAAATATTCTAAATTAATTTGGCCTGTTAAGGATTCAAATCCATTAACTACAGATCCTGACCCTTGAATTATATGAATAGACTCTATCCAGCTTCCAGGAACATAACTTAGTCCATAAGACCTTTGTAGTCCTCTAACTAAGGGAATAAGTTCATTAGTTATTTGAATATATTTCCCATCAAGACCAAGTATCTGAATCTTTTTAATACCAGAAACACCATCTGAATAACTAACATCAACAGTATTGTTTGTTTCAAAACACTCTGACAGATTACAGCATGCTGCTTTTTGAATCTCTCCAGTAGATATTATTTGAGTATTTATAGGGTCTATGAGAGAGGTCTTTGTTGTCTTTAGACTACCTTTTACTTTCACTTCATCAAGCTCAATTGAAGGCTTCATATAAAAGATATACTGATTATCAACCTCCTCTTTACTATCTAAAGTATAACCTACAAAACTCACATTAAGGGTGGCAGGATATGAAGGAGCCTCTTGTATTGTGTAGTTTCCGTTTACATCAGTAGCAGTTCCTATACTTGTGCCTTCCCAATATACATTTACCCCTATAATAGGAATTGCTCCATCAGTGGAAATTTCTAAAACTTTACCTTTTATTTGATCTTGTGCTTTTAAATTTATTATCGCAAAAAACACAAATGCGCATACAATTAGTTTTTTCATTCTTATTTAATTAAAATTCGTACTCAGCTAATTAACTCTGAGTGAATCCTATAATAAGAATGATTGAATCTGTGAAAAAATAGGTTGCTTGAGTTTAGGTGGCGGAATACCATTCTGGTAATTATTTACTAATTGTTGTTCTTGAGAAGTAGAAGTAGAAGTAGGATAAAATAACGGTAATTCAATTGAAAAATCTACAAAAGTAAATTCATACTCACTCAGCAGGGTTTCAAATTCAAAATGAATATTTTCTGTTTCACTTGCACATGAATTATCATTGGTTTCAGGACAGCAAGACTTTATAATCTCTTTCTTGCAACAAGATATTTCCTTTTGCTGAGACCCACACAACACTTCTGTTTCCATACTGCATGAAGGCACTTCTGTTCCTAAATACAATCTACCATCTTCAGCACATTTCATTTTAGAAATATTCAAGCCAATAGACAAGAATAACACCAAAAATGCTGTTAGTAAAACAGAGCTATTTCTAATCATTTTGTTCATTTCCTCTACAAAAATAAAGAAATTAAATTGATTTGAACAAATTGATTGTCAAAAACTTATGTAGAAAATAATCTGAATTCTATTTTTTTTGCGCTTTAACCTCTTCCCAACCCCCACCATTATATACCTGCTCACAACCTTGGGAACGCAAATATTCAGTTGCTCTACCACTTCTACCTCCTGAAAGACAGCACAATACTAGTGGTTGGATTTGTTTTAAGGTTTCAGTTTTTTCAACTACAGTATCTAAGGGGATATTAATTGAACCACTCACATTTCCTTGCGTAAATTCCTCCACTGTCCTTACATCTACAATGGTGGTATTTCTATCGTTTATTAATTCCTTAATTTTCATTTTAATTGGATTATTTTACGATTTTCTGCTTTCCAGCCTTTTATTCCACAAGCAAGATGTTTCACTTCAACAAATCCCATTTTATACATGGTATTCATAGATCTTGCGCTTCTATTTCCAGATCGGCAATAAAGAAGAATTGGCTTCTCTTTTCCTATTTTTCCAATTTGTTTGGAAAAATCTGCACTATAATAATCAATATTGATTGCTCCCTGAATATGTCCTGCTGCAAATTCTTCTGCAGTTCTCACATCTATAAGTAGATACTTTTCAGAAGCCATCTTCTTAAGAAATTCATCAATTTCTAAATCATTATTTGTTTGGCCAAAAACAGATGTTGTAAAAAGCATAAGTAATACTGATATTGTACTGATTAATTTTTTCATTTTATATAAATTTAATCACAAAAATATGATTTTCTTGGAATTGATAAGTAATGTCAAATCCGTACAAATCGCAAATCCTTTTTACTACCGAAAGCCCAATACCTAAACTTGCTTTATTTTCTTTACTTCTAACGAACCGCTTAAATACATCTGAGGCATCAAAAGTAAGCGGCTGCCCACTATTTGTAATGCGTAAGGTTTTATCAGCTAATTGGATATGAAGATCTCCACGCTGTTCATTATGTACAATGGCATTGTTCAGTAAATTATCAAGCATACTTTCTGCTAATGCTGGATCCATATATAGATGGGTAATATCGGAAAGCTCTAGCTTCAAATTGATTTGTCTTTCGTCAATAACCTCCTGAAAAACAGCCGTGCGCTCTTTAACAAGATCATTCAGGCAGAAAGCAGTATCTTGATCATAAAAACGGTTATCAATCTTCGTAAGGAAAATAAGCCCCCGATTAATTTTAGAAAGCCTATTGGTGGTTTCAAGTAGTAAAGCCAATTGTTCCATTTGGCGTTGGTTCAAATTATCTGCTTGCATTAGTTCATCTACCTTGTAACTAATAATAGCCAATGGCGTTTGTAATTCGTGTGATACATTCTCGGTATATTCTTTTTGCGTTTGAAAATCTTTACGGATTTGCTCACTCATCTGCTCAAAAACAGCATTCAATCGTTTTACTTCATCTACCTCAGCAGCATCTAGGGTAATTCTTGCTACATTAGACACTTCAAAATGTTCAAGCTTGTTAATGGTGCTATAAAAAACTCTAAGTGCACTTTTAATCGATTGACGATTTACAAAGAATAGAATAAGAAATAATAACATTACAAAACCGATATTCATAATAGCAATCTTCATAATAAGCAAATCGGTAGCACTTTGTGATTGCAATATGCTCACTTTGTAATACTGTCCATGTTGCAAAAAGGAGAAAGTGAGTTTTTTATACAAGACATATTTCCCATGGGTTATGAGTACCGTATCAGAAAAACTATGGTTAAGCTCCTGTCTAGCAGGCTCAACCAATAGTAAATCTGTTGATAAATCTTGAATGCTGTTTTGCTCAGCTGCAAGGATAACATCATGTTCCTGTTGAAACAGTCGGTTCTGCAAATCTTCTGCCATTAGTACGCGTATAGCAAAATACATGCCTACACTTCCTACTAAAAAGAAAAGTACAGAAGCAGAAATGAAATTTAGAGATGTTTTGGTTAATAATTTCATCAGACAGTAAATTTATAGCCTACTCCATAAATGTTTTTGATGTAATCGGCACAACCACTAGCTGCCAACTTCTTTTTTAGGTTTTTGATGTGAGTGTATACCACATCGTTCGAAAAACCCACATCGGCATATTTACTGGACATGAATTCACCCAAGGTAGTTTTGCTGATGACCCTGTTTTGGTTGGATATAAAATACAAAAGCAGTTCAAATTCTTTGGCTGTTAGTTCCAGTTCATTAGCATGGATTAAGGCACGCATTTCTTCTGGAAACAATGTAATTTCATTCAATACTAATTCTTTATTCACCTCTAAATTCAACCTCCTAATAACTGATTTTAAACGCGCATTAAGCTCTGGGAAAAAGAAAGGTTTGGTAAGGTAATCATCCGCACCAAGTTCCAAACCCTCTACCTTTTTCGTTATCGCATCTCTGGCAGAAACGATAATGAGTCCTATCTGCTCTTTGGTGTTTTTAATGCTTTTAATTAAGGACATCCCATCTCCATCAGGGAGACCTAAATCCAAAAGTACAGCAGAAAATTTCTCTGTTTGTAAATATACCTTAGCAGACTTTATATCTGTAGCATGTGTTGCGCTATATCCATTTTCAGACAAAAAGGTTAGAGTAGATTTAGCCAGTTCTAACTGATCTTCTACTAATAATATGTGATGATTTATGTTAGGCATTACGCATCATATTCATGCTTAAGGACAGTACAATTAAAATAAAAGACAGTCCAAAATACAGGCAATTTTTTTGGAACTTCTGCTTATCATTCGCTAAGTTTTTGGCATATACCAAACCCAAATGCCCAAAAATAATGGCAAAGAACATCAGTATGGCATGTTCTACAGCCCAAAAACGAGCAGAAAAATACGCATTGGCATTCGCTTGAGTAATCAGTGTTTCTAGTTGATTGATATAAATAGCATATAATAGCAAGCCTAGAATAAGCTCCAAATACAAACAAATAACTGCTGCAATGGGCAATTTGATATCATAAAAGTTGGAAAATGATACTTTACCCAAAAGTCCAAATATAGAGCGTAGTACAATATAGCAAGAAATTATACCAAGCAAAATGCTAATTACAATATGGAATATTAATAGTATGGAATACATAGTACAAAAATAAAAGATAGATATTTAGATTGTAGCTATAAGAAGAAAAAGTTTAAAGTAAGAATGTGACTGCTCACAACACTAATTAATCACTCCCTTTAAGAATAAATATGGAATAATAATGTATAGTATAGTATCTCGCACAAGATAAAAAAGGAAAAAATATACTACTATTTTCCACCCTCCTTCTTTTAGCACACCTTTTATGCCATCTTGTTTAAAGATTGATACATACTTTCTTAAAAATTTAGGTGTTAGGTGTTTAAGCTTTGACATTGGTCGGTAAAAATATAAATAAAGCACATACACTAAACATGTGCTTTATTAATTTTGAAAGAAGATTAAAATGTTAATTCGCCTGCTAATTGATATACATAGTTGAATGTGTAAAAACCTCCATAAGCACTAGTCATAGGGGTGTCATAAAAGTTTAAAATCTCAACTTTTGCATACTTATTATCATGTGTTCTGAATACAAGCACTTTACCAGCAATAGGTGTAATTACATGAGTAGTTTGATTGTAAGCGCACCAACCCGTTAATGTAAATCCAAAATCATCAATTATTGCTGTAGAATTAGTACTATCTTGCACTAATAAAGAAGAGTCAACAGATGTGATATCCTGTAAAGTACCATCAGCAATGTAAACAGCAGCATTACCTGTTCTGTTTGGTTGATCTGCATTTGAAGATACTCCTCCATTTACAATTATGCTCGTGCCTCTAAAGGCAACATCCCAATTATCACCACTTACTGTATCAGCTGTTTCAAAACTAAATCTTACAAAATCCCCTGATAATGTACCGCTTACTTGATTAACAGAATAATTAGAAGCATTTAACTCATTGATTGTGCCCTCAATACTTGCTGCGACGCTTGGAGGAAGAATAATTGGCTCATTACTGTCTTTCTTACAAGACGTAAAACATACTGTAACAGATAATGCAAGTAGTATAAACTGGTTTTTTGCTTTCATTTTTGTTATCATTTTTTTTAGTTATTAATTAGTTGTTTCTTTTTAGGTTCATGTTTAATTTTATAAAATAAATTCTTCCTGATATATTGCTAATATATTCTGGATGGGTGTAGCCAAATATGTTATTAGCTCCAAGCTGTATACTATAATTTTCCTTTAATTGCTGTCTAATACTTAAGTCAAAAAGCGCATAAGAATTAACCAATTCATCATAAGAATCTAAAAAATCATTTCCATTTGAATCAGACAACCCATATTTACTTCTATAGTTTATGCTAGAAAATAAAATGGTCTTTTCATTAAGAGAATAGGAAATATTTAAATTAATTTGGTGTCTTGATCTGTTGTACAAACCCAAATAATCATCATTATTTAGTTCAATACTTTCATTTGTTTCTGGATCTCTTGCATATAGCGTTTCTTGATCAAATTTTTTGAGCACACTTGTATCAAATGCATAAAGTAGTTGATAACCGATATTCAGTTTCCAATTATTATTCGGATTAAAACTTAAGTTACATTCCACACCTTTAGTTTCAACCTGATTTACATTAAAATAACTGAATACCGGTAATTGATTTGTTTTGTTTGCTACTAATTGTGTTTCTATTAAATTATCTATCCTATTTTTAAAGAAGTTGGCAGCAAACACTATCTGCTTCTTAGTTTTGTATTTTACACCAAAATTTATATTTAATGATGTCTCGGGCTTTAATGCTGATTCTAACTCCGAAATTGGAATAAGAATATTTTGAATAATCCCATCATTTTGCATAGCAGCAAGTCTATCAAAAGCGACCTCTCTTCCTAAAACAGTATAGCCTAGTGTTGTGTTGGTGAAATCAAAGAATCTTTGTCTGAAATCTGGAGTTTTAAATCCTGTTCCTACCGACCCTTGAATATGCAGGTTTTGTTTTATTGGAAACCCTAATGCCAACTTATTAGATGCAACAGGGGTATAACCAGTATAGTTATCGTATCGACTTCCTAATACGATTTGATACTTTTCAAATGCTACTGCATCTAATTGGCCATAAATAAACAAATTGTTTTGCTTAGCTTGACTGCTAAAATCTCTTCTAGACAGCTCTTCTTGATTAGAGCCAACACCAAAGGTAGTATTAATCTCTTTGAATTTAGTGAATGCTCTTAACTCTGCCTGAATCACATCATGGTCAAAATAATTCTGATCAAATAATATTTCTTCTTCAGTATTCAAAAATTCATCTGTTCTATAATTCGTTTTATATAACTCAAGATGTTGGAAGCAGTTAGAGTTTGGAATGTGTTTTAATGTAAGGCCTGCACTGTACTCTTTAATCATGCTCTCCCCTTCTAAAATTGAATTATTATATGTTGCTGTATTTATTTGTTGCTGGTTAAAATATCGTGCATGAGTTTTGAGTAAAAGCTTCTCATGAATTGCATATCTTAAATTTGAACGCAATGTATAATTAGAATAAGGATTAACTGTTTTTAGCAAGTCTGATTCTATTAAATCATAGCCATCTGTTTTATAAAAATCAGCAGCAGTTGAAATTTGAAAGGCAGACTTCTTAAACTGATATATTAAATTTGGGTTAAGCGTATTATGACTAGCTCCCTTCAATGACATAAATATTTTACTACCATCATTAACTTGTTTTTTTGAGATGACATTGATCCCTCCCGCCAATGCATGAGATCCGTATAAACTTGATGAGGAACCTTTAATAATCTCAATTGATTCAACATCCGCTAAAGAAATCCTATGTAAATCTAATGTCCCGAAAGACCTGCCAATTAGAGGAAATCCATCAATAAGAATTGAGATGTATGAGGCGTCTAAACCTTGCATTTGTAATCCTTCAGCACCAGTTTTGGTTGTTGTTCCTATTATTCCACTTTGTTTATTTATGACTTCATTTAGTGTGCTCGCTCCATATGATTTTATTTCTTGCTCGGCAATAATTTTTGCAGGTATTGGTAAATCCTCAATTGATTTTACGGTTTTTGCAACAGAAATCTTAACCTCATTTATTTCTCGCTCAATTAAGATTGAATCTTGTTGAATTTGGGCATTAGAAAATTGACAAATTATTAGAAAAAAGATGATGAGATATGACTGCATTCAAAAATTTTTGCAAAATTAATTTTGAAGTCTGTAGGAATTCTGAAGTTTTACATCAATTTTAGAAAGACAGAATGCTCTTTTTAATGATAGTAATACATTCCATTAATTGCTCTTCTTTCATTACAAGTGGAGGGGCAAATCGGATGATATCTCCATGAGTTGGTTTTGCAAGCAGTCCATTATCTCTTAATTTAAGGCAGACATCCCAAGCTTCCTTTCCATTTTTAGGTTTTATAACAATAGCATTCAACAGGCCTTTACCTCTAACCAATTTTATCATATCTGAATCAATTGCCTTTAACTCTTTTCTTAATATTTTTCCTAATCGTTCCGAATTTTCTGCTAATTTTTCTTCCTTTATCACATCTAAAGCTGCCATTGCTACTTTATTCGCTATTGGATTTCCGCCAAAAGTAGAACCATGCTCACCTGGTTTTATACACATCATTACCTTATCATCTGCCAGAACTGCAGAAACTGGGAAAACGCCTCCAGAAATTGCTTTGCCTAAGATTAAAATATCTGGTTTTACCCCCTCATGATCTACTGCTAACAATTTTCCGGTACGAGCAATTCCTGTCTGAACCTCATCTACAATAAATAAAATACCTGCTTCTTTACATAAATTGTATGCTCCTGTTAAATAACCTTCATCAGGAACAAAAACTCCCGCCTCTCCCTGAATTGGCTCTACCATAAACCCTACAATATTTTCATCTTGCAGAGCTTCTTTTAAAGCATCTAAATCGTTATAAGGAATATTAACAAAACCAGGAGTATACGGGCCGAACTCTTTTCTAGCATCTGGGTCGTTACTGAAAGAAATAATAGTTGTAGTTCTTCCATGGAAATTCCCATCACAAACAATAATTTTTGCAGTCTCAGGAGCTAAACCTTTCTTTTGATACGACCACTTTCTACATAATTTAAGTGCCGTTTCTACTGCTTCTGCACCAGTATTCATTGGGAGTACTTTATCAAAACCAAAATAATCGGTAATATACTTTTCGTATTCTCCTAGAGTACTATTATAAAAAGCACGAGAAGTTAAGGTTAAAATATCTGCCTGATTTTTAAGTGCATCTACAATTTTAGGATGGCAATGTCCTTGATTTACTGCAGAATATGCAGATAAAAAATCATAGTATTTTTTACCTTCTACATCCCATACAAAAACGCCTTCTCCTTTAGATAAAACTACTGGAAGCGGGTGGTAATTGTGTGCTCCATACTTATCTTCTAATGCAATATAATCTTCTGATGTTTTCATCTGCTTGATTTTGAAAGGCAAATATAAAAAGAAACCCCACAAAAAGTGGGGTTTCTTATCGATTGTATTATGAAAAACAAATACTATTTTTCGTCATCATTTACTTCCTCAAACTCTACATCAGTTACATCATCAGCATTATTGTCAGATTCCTCCTGAGCATTAGCATCTGTACCAGCAGACTCTTGTGAGGCTTTATACATTTCTTCAGATGCAGCAGTCCAAGCAGTATTGATGGTTTCCATAGCAACATCAATAGCATCTAAATCTGTGCTTTCATGTGCTTTTTTCAATTCTGCCAAAGCATCTTCAATTGGCTTCTTTTTATCATCAGATAATTTTTCGCCAAATTCTTTCAATTGCTTTTCTGTTTGGAAAATCATACCATCAGCTGTATTGATTTTATCAGCAGTTTCTTTGGCTTTGCTGTCAGCATCTGCATTAGATTCAGCTTCTTGCTTCATTTTTTCAATTTCCTCATCAGACAAACCTGAAGAAGCTTCAATTTTGATGTTCTGCTCTTTTCCTGTGGCTTTGTCTTTTGCAGTCACATTCAAAATACCATTTGCATCTATATCAAAAGTTACCTCAATTTGAGGAACTCCTCTTGGTGCTGGCGGGATATCTGAAAGCTGAAATCTTCCTATTGATTTGTTATCACTAGCCATTGGTCTTTCTCCTTGCAATACATGAATGTCAACAGCAGGTTGATTATCCGCAGCAGTTGAAAAAACCTCTGACTTTTTGGTTGGAATAGTAGTGTTTGCATCTATTAATTTAGTCATTACACTTCCCATAGTTTCGATTCCTAATGAAAGTGGTGTAACATCTAACAAAAGTACATCTTTCACATCACCAGTTAAAACACCTCCTTGAATAGCTGCCCCAAGTGCAACCACCTCATCAGGATTAACACCTTTTGATGCTTCCTTACCAAAGTAATCTTTCACCACCTTTTGTATTGCAGGGATTCTAGTAGATCCACCAACTAAAATAACCTCATCAATATCAGAAGGGCTCATGCCTGCATCTTTCATTGCAGCTTTACATGGCTTGATTGTAGCTTGAATTAACTTATCGGCTAACTGCTCAAATTGCGCTCTTGTGAGTGTACGAACCAAGTGTTTTGGTCCTGAAGCTGTAGCAGTTACATATGGTAGATTAATCTCTGATTGAGAAGAAGATGACAGTTCAATCTTCGCCTTTTCTGCTGCTTCTTTCAATCTTTGTAAAGCAGCTGAATCTTCTCTTAAATCAATTTTTTCATCCTTTTGAAACTCCTCAGCTAACCAATCAATGATTACTTGGTCAAAATCATCACCACCAAGATGTGTGTCTCCATTAGTTGATTTTACTTCAAATACACCATCTCCTAAATCTAGGATAGAAATATCAAAAGTACCACCACCCAAATCAAAAACTGCAATGGTTCTGTCTTTGTCAGATTTATCTAATCCGTAAGCAAGTGCAGCTGCAGTCGGTTCATTAATAATTCTCTTTACTGTAAGACCCGCAATTTCAGCAGCCTCTTTTGTTGATTGCCTTTGCGCATCATTAAAGTATGCTGGAACAGTTACAACCGCTTCTGCAACTGTAGTACCTAAATAATCTTCAGCCGTTTTTTTCATTTTTTGCAAAATCATAGCTGAGATTTCTTGAGGAGTGTACTTTCTATCATCTATTTGTACTCTTGGCGTATTACCATCTCCTTTTACTACTTTGTAAGGCACTCTTTCTATTTCCTTTTTAACTTTTGTAAAGCTCTCCCCCATAAATCTCTTGATTGAAAAGATAGTTTTCTCAGGGTTAGTAATAGCTTGTCGTTTGGCAGGATCACCAATTTTTCTTTCGCCACCTTCAATAAAGGCAACAACTGAAGGAGTCGTTCTGTTCCCTTCACTATTAGGAATGATAACCGCCTCATTACCTTCCATTACAGATACACAAGAGTTGGTTGTTCCTAAATCAATTCCAATAATTTTACTCATTTCTTTTGTTTTATAGTTAATAAATTAATTGCGTTTGTTTCAATCACATAGAAGCAATAAGTGTACCAAAAGGAGATAAAAAGAAAAAACTGACAGAATTACTGACAAATAGTCAGTTTACGGATAAACAAAGTGTAGGGAATCCAGATCATGTGACAACCCTTCCCTAGTAGCTGTAGGAAATAACATAGTATGTGACTTATTGTATCGGCAGGAAAAAAAACCTATTCCGTTATTAATGTTAGTAAAAACAGGTCTTTCTTGCACTAAGCCTTCAAATGGCTCATTTAAATCCATATACGTTTGCAAATCTTCACTGCCAACAGAGAACAATAGCTCAACATGAGAAAGCCGCCTAGCTAAAAGGTTTTGTTCATTAGATAATTTTCTGGCCAGTGTATTTACAAAATCATGCCCATCAAAAGTATAGTTCATTTCATTTCTTCCATCATAAATGACTTGAGGATGAAGCCAATCTAAGTATGTTAGACTATCCCTATCCCATATACCATCGACATTATCATCATAAAAGTTAGTGTAATAAATTCTAGCTATGATTTCATAAATTTTACCATTTGTAGAATGAAACCAATTTACTGTTGTTAGAGCCTTTTCTAAAGGGAAAACAACAGGGTCTGGAACAGACGCATAAAAGCCCATGGGTTTTGCAAATGGGATATCAAGATTTAATTGATGAATTAAGTTTGTTTTAGCCCAAACCTTTTTTCCTGATTTTATATTTAGAATTGATAAAATATAATCCTTCTCATCTGCATCATTTGCACGAAAGAAACTTTTATCTGTAATTGAAGTTGAGTAAATAATATTCTCATCAGTTGCAAAAAGCCCATCGTCTTTTGCGATTAATGTAGTATCCAGATATATACTATCAAGTAGATCTATGCTTCCAAAAGCACCATCTTTGACTTTAATTATTTTCACTTCTAAATCTGCAGGATTGTAATTAATAGAATCTGCAACTGATGCCATTTGTAATGCATCTCCAATTCCTAAATACGCTTTGTTTATCTTTATGTATTGCTGATCATTACTTTGGTCCAAAAGTCCATACACTACAGCTACTTCTTTCCAATCAGCACTTACTTCAAATTCTGTTTCGCAAGCCACAAAAAATAATGTAAAAAGAATGACAAAAGTTGTTATTTTTTTCATGTGGGCAAAGTTATTTATTTTAATCATATAATAATTACATTATTTGTAAATTTGCCGCAATGCACAAAACTTTTATACTATTATGAAAATAAATCTTTGCTTAATTCTTGTTAGTACTTTGCTCGCAATGAATTCAAACGCACAAGATATTACGACTGAATCAGTGGCAATTCTTGACTCTATCAGAAATACAGACACAAAAGTGAAAATTTTATATGTAACTCAACCAAAAGAAGAACCAAAACCAAAAGAATTTTATAGCGTTCAATTAGGAGCTTATATTGCGGCAATCACAAGCAGTCAGTTTGCAAATGCAAAAAATGTTTATCATATAATCAATGAAGAAGGAATTTATGTGTATTTGTCTGGTGAGTTTGAGCAGTTGAATGATGCAATAAAAGAGAAATACAAGCTAAGCAATAGTAGCAGTAATATTTATGTGGTAAAAGTAATTGATAATAGAAAAATTGTAGTGATAGAATAATGGCTGCAGCAAAAAGGGAATATAAAAAAGTAACCACGAATTCTCTTCAGGAAATGAAGGAGAATAGAGAGAAAATATCTATGCTTACAGCATATGACTATACACTAGCAAAAATCATTGATGAAGCAGGAATTGATATTATTTTAGTAGGTGATTCCGCCTCCAATGTAATGGCTGGACACGAGACTACACTACCTATTACGCTAAATGAAATGATTTATCATGCCTCTTCAGTGGTAAGAGCTATTTATAGAGCATTGGTAGTGGTGGATATGCCATTTGGTTCTTACCAAGGAAACTCATTAGAAGCCCTTTCATCTGCTATTAGAATCATGAAAGAAAGTGGAGGGCATGCCGTAAAATTAGAAGGAGGAAGTCAAATTATTGAGTCCATTGAACGTATCCTAACTGCTGGAATTCCTGTAATGGGACATCTAGGACTAACTCCTCAATCCATTTATAAATTTGGCACCTATACAGTAAGAGCTAAAGAAGAAGCTGAAGCAGCTAAACTTTTAGAAGATGCTAAACTTTTAGAAGAAGCAGGTTGTTTTGCCCTAGTACTTGAAAAAGTACCAGCAAAATTGGCAAAACAAGTAGCAGAAAGCATTAATATTCCTGTAATTGGAATTGGAGCTGGAACAGATGTTGATGGACAAGTTTTAGTGCTGCACGATATGCTTGGAATGACACATGAATTCAACCCTAGATTTTTAAGAAGATATCTCAATCTTTTTGATGAGATAAGTGGAGCTGTTCAAAATTATGTTTCGGATGTGAAATCATCTGATTTCCCAAATGAAAAAGAGCAATACTAATGCTAGAATATTGTATGAGGACAACCACCTCATAGCAGTAAACAAAAAAGCTGGAGATATAGTACAAGGCGACAAAACTAGAGACGCTCCCCTATCCGATTTTGTAAAAGCATACATCAAAACAAAATACAATAAGCCTGGAGAGGTCTTTCTGGGCACTATCCATAGATTAGACAGACCTACTTCTGGTATAGTGCTATTTGCGCGCACAAGTAAAGCGTTAAGCAGGATGAATGAGCAATTCAGAAACAAAAAAGTACAGAAAACCTATTGGGCTGTTGTAGATAAGGCTCCACCTCATAAAGCAGGAGTTCTAGAAAATTACTTACAAAAAAACCAAAAACAGAATAAATCATATGTAAGTAAGCAGAAAGATGGAAAATTAGCCGTGTTAGAATACAAATTACAAAAGAAACTGGATCGTTTTTTTCTATTGGAAATCATACCAAAAACAGGAAGACACCATCAAATTAGGGTACAATTATCGCATATAGGCTGTATTATAAAAGGCGATTTAAAGTATGGTGCTAGTCGTTCAAACAAAGATGCAAGTATTCATTTATTGGCTAGAAAATTGGTGTTCATACATCCTGTAAAAAAAGAACCTATATGTATTACAGCAACAGCACCAAAGGATATCCTTTGGGATGCCTGTAAAATATAATTATATTTGCTAAAAAAAGTAGGAGGGATTTATGAAAAAAATTTTAGGAATCTCGGCATTTTACCATGATGCTGCAGCTGCTCTTATTATTAATGATGAAATTATTGCAGCTGCACAAGAAGAAAGATTCAGCAGAGAAAAACACACTTCTGCATTTCCAAAAAGTGCAATAAAATATTGCTTAGAAGAATCTGGACTTAATATAGATGAGCTTGATGCTGTTGTATTTTACGACAAACCCCTACTTAAATTCGAAAGATTACTGGAAACTTATTATGCGTTTTCTCCAAAAGGACTAATTTCCTTTTTGAAAGCAATTCCTGTATGGTTAGATGAGAAACTATTTCTAAAGAAAAACATCTTGGATGGATTAGCTGAGATTGAAAAATATGATAAGAAAAAGATTAAATTACTTTTTCCAGAGCACCATCTTTCACATGCGGCAAGTGCTTTCTTTTCATCTCCTTTTAAGGATTCAGCCATCTTAACTATTGATGGAGTTGGTGAATGGAGCACAGCTACTATTAGTGTTGGAGAGGGAAATAAAATAAAACTCTTAAAAGAATTGCGATTCCCTCATTCTGTCGGCTTACTTTATAGTGCTTTTACCTATTTTCTAGGATTTAAAGTAAATTCGGGAGAGTATAAACTTATGGGGCTTGCTCCTTATGGCAATCCAGAAGCAGAAGAAACCGTGAAATTCATAGACACCATAAAATATAATATAGTTGATATTAAAAGTGATGGCTCAATATGGCTCAATCAATCTCTTTTTAATTATGCAACAGGCTTATGCATGATTAAAGAAAAGAAATGGAAAAAGCTATTTGGATTCAAAAGCAGAAAAGCAGAAAATAAAATTGAGCAAAAGCATTGTAATCTAGCATTAGCAATTCAGAAAGTGACAGAAGAAATAGTGTTAAAAATGGCAACAGAAGCAAAAAGGTTGACCAATGCTGATAATTTATCTATGGCGGGAGGGGTGGCTTTAAATTGTGTTGCTAATGGCGTGCTACAAAGAAAAAAGATTTTCAAAAACATTTATATTCAGCCTGCTGCAGGAGATGCAGGAGGAGCATTAGGTGCTGCCCAAGCTGCTTATCATATTTATTTTAATAGGGAAAGAAAGTGCTTAGATAGTATTGATAAAATGAAAGGAAGTTATCTAGGACCATTTTTCTCAAATAAAGAGATTACGCAAATGAATAAAAGCACAAAGGCAATCTACAAGCAATTTCATGACTTTGATGAGCTCACGCAGCTCATTGCACACAAAATTGCTGTTGGAAAGGTAGTAGGCTGGTTTCAGGACAGAATGGAATTTGGTCCAAGAGCACTAGGAAATAGAAGCATATTAGCTGATGCAAGAAATCCTGAAATGCAAAAGAAACTCAACTTAAAAATAAAGTATAGAGAAGGATTCAGACCTTTTGCACCTTCAGTGCTTGCTGAAGACAAAACTGAGTTTTTTGACTTAGATTCTGATTCTCCTTATATGCTTTTGGTGGCTCCTATAAAAGAAAGAAAGCGTAAAGATTTGCCAGAAAATTATAATAATTTACCTCTTTGGGAACGACTCTATTTTAACAGAAGTGATGTTCAATCCATTACACATCTTGATTTTTCTGCAAGAGTACAAACTGTACATAAAGCAACAAATCTGAAATACTGGAAACTCATTAATGCTTTTAAAGAATTAACCGATACTGGCTTAGTTGTGAATACAAGTTTTAATGTTAGAGGGGAGCCTATTGTCTGCACCCCTTATGATGCGTATAGCTGTTTCATGAGTACAGAGATAGATTATTTGGTAATTAATAATTTTGTGTATAAAAAAACAGATCAACATAATTGGGAGTATAAAGAAAAATGGCAACAAAAATTCAAAGCGGATTAAGTGATGAAAAATAAAGTAATATTATATAACGCTTTTATTTTTCTGATACTGTTATTTGGACTAGAATTCACATTTAGAATATTGGATTTTGGATACCAGAATGCGCCGTTGGAAAATAATGATTACTTACATCATAAAAATCCAGAAAACTATAGCTTTAAGTGCTACACTCCTGATGGAGAATATGGAGGTCATAATATCTACTTTGACAGCATGGGAAGAAGAACAAATAAGAATAATCAAATAGATAGCGGAAATAATGAAATCTGGTTCTTTGGAGATTCTTTTACAGCTGCTTTCCAAGTAGATTGGAAAAATAGTTATGTGGGTATTTTAGATAGTTTAAGCAAGTATAATGCAAAGAATTTTGCTGTTTCGAGCTACTCTCCTTTGCTATATTATTTGCAATTGAAATTACATCTGCAAAATAAGCAAAAGCCAAAAAAAGTATTTATCCAACTTTACAGCAATGATATTAAAGGAGATAAAATGTATGCTAAACACAGTGTTTTTGAAAACAATATTCCTATTGCTTGTGTTGGAGAAGATCAAAATTATGTAATACGGTATTTAAGAAAGATGTATATTGCAAGGGTTTTGAGAAAAACACAGCTCACATTAAAGTACATATTCTCAGATAAGAAAGAAGAAATTAGAGTAAACAGGCATTTAGAAGCAGCACCTGAAATTGATGCTAATTCTCAATTCTGTAAAAACATTTTAAGAATAAAATCATTGTTAGAAGCTCATGGGATTGAGTACTATTTTTATGCAATTCCTTCTAAGTACGCTTGCATTAGTGGAGATTGGCAGTCAGCAACTTTTGCAACAAATATGAATAACTATTTTGAAAAAAATAATATTCCATTTATAGATTTGAATACTGCTTTTAAGAATTATGCAGAACCAGCATCTCTTTTTTACAATAAAGATATTCATTGTAATGAGATAGGAAATAGTATAATTGGTAAAACAATAATAAATAAACTACAATAATGGAAGTAATAAAAGACCTTTGGCTATTTATAAAAGAGAGAAAAAAATTTTGGTTAGCACCTGTAATTTTAATCTTGCTGCTATTAGGAATACTGATTGTTTTTGGAGGGAGTAGCGCCTTAGCTCCATTTATTTATACACTATTTTAAATCTGATGAAAAAACAAAAATCCAATCCTACAAAAACCCTGCTTGTTTTAATACTTGCATTCCTTATTGTATACTTATTTACCAAATACAACTGGGTAATTTATACAACTATAGGTTTGGGAATTATAGGTGTTTTCTCCTCTTATCTGACTAAAATAATTGATGCTTTTTGGATGAAGTTGGCATGGGTATTGAGTTTATTTATTCCAAAAATAATATTGAGTATTGTTTTTTATTTAATACTTACTCCAATAGCTTTCATTGCCAAACTTTTCAGCAAGGATGAATTGCTACTAAAAAACAAATATGATAGTTGCTTTAAGGAAGTAAACAAAACTTTTTCTGCTGAAGACCTTACAAAACCATGGTAAGCTACTGGCTTTCTCTTAGATAGCATCCACATCTAGAATAATACGAGCTGAACGAAAATCTTTTTGTTCTTGTAGGTTTTCAATAATACCGTAAAGGATAGTTTTTGCTTCTTGAATTGAAGCTTCCTGTTCAATCTTTAGCATGATGTCTTTATGAAAATAATTTCTGATTTTAGAAACTACAGGAAATTCAGGCCCTAAAACCCGATTTGTAAAACTCTTTCGCATTTGACTAGCTAACTGATCTGCAAATCTGTCTAATTTATTTTTGTCTTTGTGTTTTAGGGTGATTTTTATAATTCGGCTAAAAGGAGGATAATTAAAAATCTTGCGCTCAGCAATTTGTTCTTTGTAGAATGTTTGAAAATCATGAGCTTTCAGCAACTCCATCACATGCTGGCTTGTGTCATATGTTTGCACATAAACATTGCCCTGCTCAGCTTTTCTCCCAGCTCTTCCCGCTACTTGCATCATAAGTTGGAATGCTCTTTCGGAAGCCCTGAAATCTGGATAATGCAACATATTATCTGCATTTAATATGCCGACAACCGCTACATTGTCAAAATCCAAACCTTTGGTTACCATTTGTGTACCTACTAGAATGTCTATTCTTCCTTCCTCAAACTCCCTAATAATTTCCTGATACGCATATTTGCTTCTTGTTGTATCATAATCCATTCTTTTGATGTTTGCATGCGGAAAAAAAGCATCTAAACTCTCTTTAATTTGTTCTGTTCCAAATCCCTTGCTATCAAATTCATTTGCATTACACGCGGCACAATTGGTTGGCACATCTTCTATATATCCACAATAATGACATTTGATTTGATTTTGCCATTTGTGATAAGTCAGACTGACATCACACTGATTGCAATTGGGTGTAAATCCGCAAGATGTACAACTTAAAACAGGTGCATAACCCCTTCTGTTTTGAAACAATATAACTTGCTTTCCTTTCTGTAAAGTTGATGATATTATATTTAACAATTCAGGAGAGAATTGAGCTTTCATCTGTTTTTTAAGATGTGCTTTTCTGATGTCTATACACTTAATTTTAGGCAATTGAATATCAGCATATCTTCTGTTTAATTCAATCAACTGATATTTTCCTGTTTCTCCATTAAGATAACTTTCTAAAGATGGTGTAGCTGAACCCAATAACAAATCTGCATTGTGAATTTTTGCTAAATAATTGGCAGCATCTCTTGCATTATACCTAGGTGCTAGCTGATGCTGTTTGTAAGAAGGATCGTGCTCCTCATCTACAATGATTAAACCTAAATTATCAAAGGGTAGAAAAATGGAAGATCGCGCCCCAAGCATGATTGGGTATTGCAGTTTTTCTTTACTTTTTTCTTGTACAGCTTTCCACACCTCCACCCTTTCTGTATTACTGATATGAGAATGGCTGACTCCCACTTTATTACCAAAATGTTTTCTTAAACGATTGATGATTTGGGTGGTTAGCGCTATTTC
>MDTB01038895.1_pt1 | contig 24856 bp, 24 predicted proteins | sample 811161 | NCBI WGS metagenome assembly MDTB01 (sample SAMN05326650, study PRJNA326480) | marine metagenome | isolation source: seawater | place: Mediterranean Sea | collected 2009
ATAGTGTTTAATTTTAAGTTCTTGTAATATTATTTCAATTTCTTTTTGTGGCGTTCCTGTAACTAAAAAGAAAACCTTACTTTGATAATTTGAATCAATGTAGTTTTTTACACCCTCAACCCAGTCAGAATCAATTACTGCTTGAACTACTAAATTGCTAAAATTTTCTAAGTATACTGAAGTTAAATCAGCACTTTTTTCTTTATTTGACCATTCTAAATATAGAGGTATCTTTTCATATCTGGATACTCCTCCATTTTCCAAATGATGATCAATGATTTTTAGTAAAGTAGAATTATTCTGATCAGAAAATAGTTTTTTAAATGCATTAGTTTTTATACTTACTGACTCTTTGATTACACCATCAAAGTCCCAAAAAAAATATGTATAATTAGCTAAGTCTATTTCTTTCAAAACTTTCTACGCCATGTCTGATTGTATACACTACTAAAATCATTGGAGCCCTCAATAAGAGTTGAATGTTCTTTATTAGACAGTATTAAACCAGCTTTTAATAGGGCTTCAGAACATTTATTGGCCTGTTCAATAAAGTCATCATTAATTTCTACATGAACACTTTTCACTTTTGACAGTATATTATCTGCACCTGATAAAATAATATGTTCTATGCCATCAACATCAATTTTGATATGGTCAGGATTTGCTAGTCCTAACTTTTCATATATATCATCTATTTTAAATCCAAATACATTGTATTTAAAAGATTCAGCAATCTTTTTTCCATCCCAGCCAAAATCATGGTCAAATGATGATAGTGCACCGCTCCATTCTTTAGATTGCAATTTTAAAATTGAAATATTATTTTTATCAGAAACAGCAAAAGGGCAGATAAAAATCTGATTAATAAAATTATTAATATAAATATTTCTAGCTAATATTTCTAAATTGAAAACTGACGGCTCAAAGCAGTAAACTTTACAATTCTTTTTTTTTGCAGCATATAGTGAATACAAACCTATATTAGCTCCAATATCCCATAAAACCTCGTTATCTTCAAATGTATCAATCCAATCCAAAGTCTCTGGTTCCTTTTTGGAAAAAGTTTCTGCTCTCCAATGTGTAAGCCTAGTAGGTACTGACAACACAATAGAAACATCATTATGGATAATTTTTTTTTCCTTATTCATCATGTAATTAATGACTTCATAAAGAAATACTCTTCCTAATCTAAATTGGTCTAGGAAAGCTGCAATTTTTTTTAAAATTTTAATGATTAAAAGTTTAAATTTAAGCATTTTAACATTTATTTTTTTATTTCTTTAATAAGCTCAAGAATACCTTTGCCAATATCAATATGCTTATTAGGGGAATACTTAAATTCAGCTCTTTTTTTATATGAATAAGGAGTTCGAATATAGTGACCGTGATAGTCCTTTTCCTCAAATTGAACCTCTTTATCTATACCTAAAATCTCAGAAACCATCTTTAATAAGTCAAATACTCTTGTACTTTCTTTTCCAGTAAGAGTAATACACTGATTTTTAAAAGTTTCATCTAATATATCCACGCTAGCTCTAGCTGCATCTTCAACATGAATATATTCTCTCACTGATTCAATATTTCCTTGATATCTTACTATTCCCTCAGTAATCGCGTTCTCTATAATTTTCTTAATAGCATTATTTTCATCGCTTCTACTTCCATATAGCGAACCATATCTTAATATTCTATAATCTAAATTAAATACTCTTTCATACTCTTTAATATAATCTTCTGCGGCAACTTTACTGCATCTATAAAAACCACCTTCTCTACTGTCTACATAAACAGTGCTAGCATAAATTAATTTAGTTTTAGGATTTTGTTTGCAAAAATCTAAAATATTAAGTGTACCAATAATATTTTGATTTACAGTTTCTATAGGTTTGTGAATAGAATCATCTAAATCTGCAAGGCCAGCAAAGTGATAGATTGCATCTGAACCTTCTAAAGCCATATAAAGTTCTTCAGTATTTAAAATATCTCCTACAATCTGTTCTTGTCCTTCAATTAAATAAGGTGATGTATTAAGATCATATATTTTTACCTTGTGACCATTAAGAGTTAGTTGATCGCAAACATGAGAACCTAAAAAACCACTACCGCCTACAACAGTAACTTTCATAATTTCTTCCTAATCATTTTATATTGCTAAAAAAACTTCCTATTTTATTCTCATTGTGCCTTAATTCTGAGATTTGATCTTCTAAACTATTTATTTTTATATTTAAAGTACTCTTTAATTTTTCATTGGATAAACTCAAATCTAAGGGCCTTTTTACCCTAAATTCATTCTTGAAAAACTTGGATTCTTTTATCAAAGAACTATCTAAATTAAAAATTTTAGCTATTTTATTTGCAAAATCGAATTTTGAGATTCTCTCATCTGAGGAAATATTAAATATTCCTATTTTATTTTCTTTTATCAAAATTAAAATAATTTTATGAAGCTCTGATAGATATAATGGAGTAAAAAAAATATTTGTATAACACTCTATTGATATTCGATTCCTTAATGAAGATATTATCCAATCTGAAAGTGAATTTCTATCATGTAAGCCCCAACCATAAAATGTCGTTCTTAAGATGAGCGAGGTAGAGCAGGTTTCTAATATTTTTTTTTCAGCTTCAGCCTTAGATTTTGCATAAAAGTTTAGAGGTGTAACTTCTGATAATTCAGTATCAAATTCATCCTTTCCAGAGTGAAGTGAATCAGTTGATATGAAAATATATTTTTTTTTCGTAACTGAACAAGCATATGCTATATCAATCGCTAGCTCTTGATTAATATTTAGAGTTAAATCTCTATGTTTTTCACAACTCTCAATATTTGTTAATGCGGCTGCATTAATAACTACATCACATTTTACTTGATTTATTAAATTAATAATTTCTTTTTTATTTAATTTTTTAATTACATGTTTTTTAACATTTGGAATATCTAATAAGTTTTTATGTAATACAGCAATGATTTCATGTTCCTTAGAAAACTTATAAATAAAATTAATTCCGAATAAGCCCGATGCGCCAAATAAAAGAATTTTCATTATCTTAATCTTACTTTATTTCACCATTTGAGATTTTAAATACCTGATCGCACTGATTTATTATTGATGGTCTATGTGATATTATTATTACAGTAATTTTGCCTTTTATGTAGCTAATTGACTTCATTACTTTTTCTTCAGTTTCAATATCTAAAGAGCTTGTAAATTCATCTAAAATTAAAATATTTGGCTTATTATATAAAGCTCTGGCTATTCCTATTCTTTGTCTTTGACCTCCAGAAAGCTTTACTCCTTTCTCACCTACATTTGTATCGATACCATCTGGAAGTTGGTCTACGAATGATTCAAGTTGTGCTGACTTGATTGCAAAACTTAGTCTATTTTTATCAATTTCTTCTTCTTTAATTCCTAGTGCAATGTTCTTTTTTATAGTGTCATCCAATAGATAAATATTCTGAGGAACATATCCTATTTGTTTTTGCCATGATTTTATGTTTTCTTCAATATCGACACCATCTACCAATACTTTTCCATTTGAAGGTGTTAGAAGGCCCAAAATAATATCGACCAAAGTACTCTTTCCAGCCCCACTTTCACCAATTATTCCTACAGCTTTATTAATATCAATTTTCAAATTTATCGATTTTAGCGAGGCTCTTTTTGTATTTGGATAATGAAAATTTAAATTATCAATCACTATTTGATTTTGAAATATTACTTCATTGCCACTTTTTTCCTCTTTTTTAATCTCAGATTCTTCTTTTAAGTCTTTTTTTAAGATATTTACTGATGGATAAGCATATCGTATTGATTGCAAAGAGGATAAAAGCAAGTTCATTGCTGGAAGCAATCTAAAAGCGGCAGCTGCAAACACAGCTAATATTGGTAGCAATGTTTGTAGGCTTCTATCTTGATAGACAAAAAATAATGTCAATATTAGCAATCCAAATACCGCAATTAGTTCTAACATGTTTTTAGGTATTACAGATAGAGTGTGTAATTTTGTCTGAATATCTGCTGCCAGTTTATTTGGCTTATCAAAGAGTTTCACAAAGAAGCTTTCTTTAGATAGAATTTTTATTTCTTTAATTCCTTCTAGACCTTGCATTACTGCTTTATTTCGCTCACCATACATATCCTGCCTTAATTGACCCCACCTTGTTAAAACACTTTTAGTAGCTCTTTGGTAAATCCAAGCTACTATACATAAAACAATAAATACTATTGCTGTTCCAAATGGTTCAAAGTAAATCAAAAATAAAAAAATACCTATCATCAAAAAAATTTGATTTAAAAATACAATTAAACTCATTATTACAGTATTTGTAACTAAACTTGATTCATCTGTTACATTTCTTAATAAAATAGAAGAGTTATTCGTTAAATGAAATTCCCAAGAATTATTAAGATATTTGTCAAAAAGAATTTTTGAAATGTATTTCATTAAATCAAATGAAAATTTACTCTGTTGCCATATTATAAAAACTGAAAATAATGATTTGAAAATAATGACAAAGAAGAAGAGAGATATTGAATATAAAAAGAATACAATTTCACTTGGTGAACCAATTAAAGTAAATATTGAAAAAGCAGTTTCATTTTCTAATATTGCATCAAAACTCGTAAAAATTGTAGCTATTGGGATAATCAAGCCAATACTCAGCACTTCTAGAAAAATTAAAAAAAACATCAAAATAAAAATTAAAATCATTTTGATCTTCTGACTAGTATTTAAAAGTTCTAAAATATTTGACAAAACATTCATGAATTTTCTTACTTTTTATGATATTTTCTATACCAATCCGCAAATAACTCTATTCCTTCCTCAATATCTACCTTTGGTTGAAAATTAAAATCTCTGGTAATCTTTTTTATATTTGCATGAGTTTTGTATACATCACCTTCTTGCAACTTAACTTTTTTTGTTTTAGCCTTTTTTTTAAGTATTTTTTCAATAACTTTAAGAAAGTAAATTAGCTTTTTAGGCTTGCCACTTCCTATATTATAAATCTCAAAATAATTTTTTTGTTTTGGTGTCCTATTTGTAACAAGCTCTATTGCATCAACAACATCATCAATATATGTAAAATCTCTTAAATGCTTGCCAAAATTATATAATTTAATTGTATTATTATTGATAATTCCTTCGGTAAATTTATAGATTGCCATATCTGGTCTTCCATAGGGACCATAGACAGTAAAAAATCGCATAACTGTAATTGGAAGGTTATGAAGATGGCTATAAGAATATGACATAACTTCTCCAGCTTTTTTAGTAGCAGCATAAATTGATTCAGTTTTATCAGTATTCATTGTTTCATTATATGGACATGCATTGGAACTTCCATATACAGAACTAGAAGAAGCAAATACTAAATGTCTTACTTTATATTTTTTTGAAAATTCCAATAAATATGAAAATCCAATAATATTAGAATCAACATGTGCGTCTGGATTTTTGATTGAATACCTTACGCCAGCTTGAGCTGCTAAATGAATTACTTTCTTAAACTTGTATTCCTTAAATATTTTTTCTAATTTATTTTTATCAGTAAGATCAATTTTTGAGAAAAAAAAGTTTTTTTTGTTCTGTAATATTTTAAGCCTACTTTTTTTTAGATTGATATCATAATAAGAATTCATATTATCTATTCCAAATACTTTAGTATTTTTTTGCTGACAAAACTTTAGAACAGTATGATATCCAATAAATCCGGAGCAGCCTGTAATTAGAATTTTCATATTAATCTTTCAACCATGCTGTATAAATTTTCTTTCACTAATTTACAAAAAAGAAAATCAATTATTTATTAAATTGATTTTTTTAACCAGTTGCGTAATTGATTTGAAGTCATTTTTTCTTTATTATTATTAGAGGTGTAAGAAAAATTACTTTTAACTTTTTTTCCATTCTTTATTCTTTTTTTATCTGTATTCCAATTATTTATAGCTGGCAATATTTTAAAATAGTCTTTGTATTCAAATGTATATTCTGCGTCATCAATGCCTATCATCTGCTCATGTATCTTTTCTCCAGGCCTCAAACCAATTAACTTAATTTTCGAATTAGGATTTGTAGCTTTAGCAATATCCAAAACCTTCATTGAAGGAATCTTCTTTACATATATTTCACCACCCTCCATATCATCAAAACTATGAAAAACTAAACTAACTGCTTCTTCCAGCGTAATCATAAATCTAGTCATTCTTTTATCAGTAATAGGTATATCTTTTTTATCTGGTATGGATAAAAAAAAGGGAACAACTGATCCCCTAGAGCCAATTACATTTCCATATCTTACAATAGCAAATTTAGTTCTATTTTTGAAAATTTGGTCATTAGCTGCAACAAATAATTTATCAGCCGCCAACTTTGATGCGCCGTAAAGGTTTATGGGATCGCTAGCTTTGTCAGTTGATAATGCAACTACTTTTTTTATTTTTGCTTCAATTGATGCATCAATAAGATTCATAGCTCCTATTACATTGGTCTTAATTGTCTCAAATGGATTGTACTCTGCTGTCGGCACAATTTTTGTTGCCGCTGCATGAACTACATAATCAATACCATCTAAAGATTTGACTAATCTCTCTTTATCTCTAATGTCACCAATGATAAAATGCAATCTTTTCTCTTTTTGATAATTATTTTGCATTTCCCATTGTTTCATTTCATCTCTTGAGTAGATAACTAATCTCTTTGGATTGTGTTTAAGAGCATAAGAAACAAAATTTTTACCGAATGAACCTGTTCCTCCAGTTATAAGAATTCTTTTATCCTTAAATATATTTTTCATAAATATTTTTATTAATTATTACTTATTCTAAAAAATTTGGATGTTTTTTTAGAAAATGTTTTGAATATCTTCCTTGAAATTTTCCAATAATATGACTTTCGTTGTTCCTCATTAAATTTATATTATAAATTTTTTTTATAATAGCCTGATCATTATCAATTGGAAGATTAAATTGCTCTTCTGAATTTAAAATATACAATATTTCACTAACAAGCTCTTTTATTTCTTCACTTGATGGATCTACTAGATTTATATTTTCTTTTATATAGCTATCGGTTCTTAATGCAAGATGAAGCTTCCTTTTGAAAATTTCACTCAAGGTTATCTCTTGATTTGTTTTTTTACAAATATGATGCTTAGTTATAAATAAAGCTTTTTTATATGAAATTCTAATAGCTACTGGTACCGCAATCACTGCTAGAGGTTTTCTAAAAATCTGAGATATTCCATCAAATCCAGTTTGGGTAGTAATACAAAAATAACATTTTGCGCCCAAATAAATATCCATAAATTCTGATTTGTGATTTGAAAATGGATAGTCAATTATTTTTGGATTATTGGTAATAAATTTTTTTTCTACTATACTTCCCATTCTTATAACAAAATAACCTTTGCTAACTAAAAATTCAGCAGCTAATAAAAAGTCATTAATGTTATGATTTCTGTAGTTATGGTAGCTTGTATCATCTTTCGGATTTATTTTTTTTAAATATGATGGATCTCTGATTATTAAGCATACAAATTTCTCATTTTTATTAATACCAAGCTTATTTAGCACTAATTGACCCTCCTCTTCTTCAGACTTAGTAAAGCTTAATGAAGGTTTGAATTTATCAATTAATGAATTTGGGTCTGAAGCACTTCCCATTGGTTCGATTATAAACTTTTTTAAAATAGGCATTATTTGTGATAGTTTTGTAATAAGCTTATAAGTAAAATGTAATGGAAAAGAATTATAAATCCTAAAAACTCTTTGCCACATCCTGTCTAATTGTTTATTGCAAATACTTGCACCGTTTGGATTTAATACATAAAAAGAAAATACTATTTCATTTTCTCTAATTTGATTTATTTTTAATTTTCTTTCACATAAATGTATTTCTACATTTGCTGAAAAATGGCCTAACCGAGTTCCATTAACTGGGTGTAATCTGACTAAAAAGAATGGATAAATTAATAAAATAGCTATTAAAATAACCAAACCAGATAAATAGTTAAATAGTTTAATTGCTTTCTGCATCACTAATTTTGTTTCCAAAACGATATAAACATTTCATTTATTTTATGATTCAGCAATCTGTGCTTTCCTCCGTAAGGATTTACACGAATCTCATCTTTATGAGCTAAGGACTTTTTGAAATCATTTTTACTTTCGCTATCATGAGTCAACTCTATCTTAAAAAAAATATCGCTATCACCTATAAGTTTCATGCGACCTTCTTTTTGAATTTTGCGACTCCATAGAAAGTCGTTGTAGTTAAACCCTTTAAACTTCTTAAAAAAATTTAAATCCGATTTATACAGCCCACCAAATACAGGAGCTATTCTGCTAAATTTAACTGAAACCACGTTTGGATGAATTTTCTTTAAACTTACACCTGGCAAGGTACGCTCATTGTCATCGAAGCATACTCTCTGCACATCAACCAAGTTTTCCATTGCTATTTTGACTAACTGTCTATTTGATATAGGTGTATGTTTATTTCCATTCAATAATTTCTTTATCTCATTAATAGTAGACCATTTAACTCTCGGGTGAGATGAAAATATGAAGTCTTTATCGCTATCAACTAAAGAAATAAGATTTGATAATGATCCATCTCCATAAAAGTCATCAGGAGCTACCCAAAAGAGTGGTGCATTTTCTATAATAGATTTATTAATAGCTTCATACATGCCAAAAAGTTTAATGTCATTATATTTAATATTACTATTAGCTGAAAAAATGTGAATATTTACAATTGCAAATTTTTTTAATTCAATTATTAAATCATTTTTAATAATTTGCTCCCTCTCTTTCTCATTAGAAGTAAAAATTATAACTTCTATTTCATATCCTCTCTCAAAGATTAGGGGGATATTTTTATTTTGTAAAATACTAGGTAAACTAAATTCTAGAAAAGCATCTATAAAATCATCGCCATAAACTGTGTATGAAAAAATTACTTTTTTAAAAGATCTTATTGAAAAATTATTTCCTAAAACAAAACTATCTATGAGACTTAAAATATATAGTTTAAAATTTTCTTTATAAAGATTTGATTTAGCTAAAAGTTTTCTAAAGAAAGTGAAATTTGTTTTATTCATTTAGGCTTACTAGTTAAAGTTTAAATCCTTTGATCTAAAATGGCCCCATAAAAGATTGGTCTGGTACATCAGGCATTATATCTGGATCCTCAAAATCTTTTTTTACCTTTTTCCCTTTTTTTATCCTTTTACTGTCTATGTGCCAGTCATTAGAAGTAAATATGTTTCAATAGACAAAATTTTTAATATCTTTTGTGTTAGAAATATCTTGGTATGTATTTGCTGTAAAGTAAATTTCCTCAATTTTCTTAAATGAAGAAAGGTCATTTAATATTAAGTGTTCAACTGCAAAGTGAATCGATTTTGATTTTTGTATCACTTGGCTAAACAACTCTCGCCTTAAATTATTATCTTTTGGAAATTGAAATATGGTATAAGCAACAATTTCATCAATTTGATTAATTTCGTGAACAATTTGTCTAAACATCTGATAAGAGTTTTCCATCCCATATTCTACACCACTTAATAAATATTTAAGGTGATTCTTTTTACAGTACTCCCTTATGACAATATTCTGTACATGCTGGGGGACCCTCTCTGAATTAAACCTTCTACTTGTTACGTATCCTCTATAAGACATTATTTTTCAATCTTTGGTTCAACATAGCCCATGCCCATCTTTGTAGCTGCTTTTAGTGAAATAGGATCAAAAAAGTCTCCTAATTTTTTATCTCCATAGGGACTGAAAACACTTTTAAACCTACAGTTCATTGACCATCTAGTCTCTTTGGTATTATTCACCACATTGCCATGTGGAATTGATTGATCAAAAATTAAGACTTGCCCATACTTTATTTTAATCCAAGTAACATTATCTTTAATTTTTTCAAAAATTTCATCTGTGCTCATATTGGAGTAATCTGAAAATGAACTATAAAATTCCTTAGAATAGTTAGAATTCATTATATACATTGATTTTGTATCATAGCAATCAACAAGAGGAATCCACGCTACAACTTCAAACGGAGAGTCTCCTGACCATACATCTGAATGTAAAGCAAGAAGTGAACTCTTATCGTTAGGCATTTGAATACTTAGATTTACACGCCTTTGCATACATAGTTCGTTACCAACAATTAGATCTAAAAAAGATTTTGCACTATTGTAATAATTTGATCTTAACCACGGTCTGTCATTAAGATTATTAAATATATCTATTCTAAAATTATTTAGATTATCTAAACTAATAGTTTTGTGAACAAAATTTAAATATTCTGAAACTTCTTTATCGTTAATACTTTTTTTATTGTTTGTAATAAAAAAAATTTCAGATCTTATTTTATCTAAATAAGAGCGATCAATTACATCTTTAATAACATAACCTTTCTCTAAAAATTCATCACCTATTTCTTTTTCAATATCTGATATAAAAGTCATCATAATTTTTTTTATATTGGCTTGAACCAATAATAATCACCATCATAGCCTACATCATCAAAAAATTTTACCCATTCATTAACATGCATCATAGTTTTAGCAGTTAAATTCCATGCTTCCATCATTTTTTTTTCTTTTTCATTAGAATATGAGTCAAGTGTTATAAACGCGTTACGCTTTGATACACGACACATCTCACTTAAAGCTTTACCACATTCTTCTCGATTCAAATTATGCAATGTTACAATCGATACGACTAAATCAAAAGTGTTATCTTCGTATGGAAGCTCGTGAGCACTGCCTATATCCAAATATTGTCTTATGTCTGGAAGACTATTCTCATATGCGTATTTAGAAATATCAATTCCTCTTAACTTTGCATTAGGAAGAAATTTTGAAAATTCATACAACATAAACCCTTTTCCACTTCCAACATCAAGTATAGAACTGTTTTCTTTTAATTTATAATATTTAATAAAATCTGGAATAACAGGTGCCCAAAACTTTTCGTTATAAGAGTAACCTCCATATCCATGTCTTCTATCGCCATCAAAAAAATCAAATTCGAACTTTCTAGCTATCCTGCGATCTTCTTCAGTTTTTTCATTTGCTCTAGAATTCACGTCTCTTTTTGAAACGGGATAATTTCTCAATAAATTTACTTCTTCTCCCATTTTTAAAAAGGTCCAAGAAAATACTTATTTGGAACATCTGGCATTCCATTTTCTTCAGGCAATATTGCGTCATCAACCTTTTTATCAAATAATTCTAAAACAGAAGTCACAATTGTTTTTAAATTTGGATAGCAGTATTTAGCAAGCTCTCTAGTGCTAGGTATTGGAACATTCTCAATGCCAATCTTTTTTGGGTTTGCTTTTAATTGATTTCCAAGCTTAGTTGCTATGTCGCTTATAATTTCTGAACTTACACCAAAATCAGTCCATCCATTATCAACAACAATAACTCTTTTAGTTTTCTGTACAGAATTAATGATTGTATCATAGTCCAATGGTTTGATGGATCTTAAATCAATCAAATCAACCGAGATATTCATTTTATTTAATATTTCTACAGCCTTTAATGAAACAGTAGTCATATATGAATAGGTTATAAGAGTCACATCATTTCCATGTTTTAAAATATTCGCCTTTCCGAGGGGTATCTCATACGATTCTTCTGGCACATTTCCAAATGTATCATGAAGCCACCTATGCTCAAAAAAAATGACTGGATTATTATCTTTTATAGAGGAGATAAGAAGTCCTTTAGCGTCATAAGGGGTAGCGGGGGAAACTACTTTTAATCCTGGAATATGAGCAAACCATGTTTCAAGACTTTGGCAATGTTGTGCTCCCTGGCCCCAGCCTCTTCCAATAATCATTCTTATTACAAGAGGAATTTTTGATTGACCTGCGGTCATATGATGCCACTTAGCAGCTTGATTTACAATTTGCTCCATTGATAAGATAGCAAATTCAACTCTTTGATGAGTTATAATAGGTCTCATTCCCATTATAGCTGTTCCAATAGCAATACCTGTTGCTCCATTTTCTATAATTGGCATATCAAATACTCTCTCAGGCCCAAATTCTTCTAATAAGTTTTCTGTTGTGCCAAATATTCCTTTAGGATCAGGAACTCCCAAGCCCATTACATAAACCATGTTATCTTCAGACAAACAATAAGCCGTAGCTTCTCTAATGGCTTTATTAAATTTTATTTCTCTCATCTAATCACTATAAATTTTTTCATATAAATGTTCTTTAGATAAGAAACTAGATTTCTTAGCTTTTTTAAATGCTTCTTCAATCTCTATATTTAATTTTTCTAAATATTTTTCTAACTCTTGATGACTTAATATTCCTTCATCTATCAACTTTTTTTCAAAGGTATTTATTGGACATCTATCTTTCCACATACTAACTTCAGAATCTTCTCTATATTTTAAGTGATCATCATAATTTGGACCACAATGTTCTAACCACCTATATGTATCAAACTCAAAAAAAACGGGTGCATTATTTTCATTTTCAAAGGTTCCTTCTCTAAAAATTGATGACACATCTTCAACACTATTGCCATTGCCATGGAAATGTTTTATTCCATGTCCTTCTACAATTTCTTTTAGTGATCTATTGGGTGATTGTCTGTCCCTCAAGTGAGTATAAACTGAATATAAGTTATTCTCACAAATAAAAATAATTGGTACATTGTGTAACGCTGCAAATCCTAAACTCTCATGGAAAACACCAGTCTCAGTTGCTCCTTCACCTAAAAAAACAACAGTCTTACTTGTATCTCTTTTTAATTTCTTAGCCCATGCAGTCCCTACGGCAATAGGAATAGTGCTCCCCACAATTGGGACCGCGGCCAAAAAACCTGCATCCAAGTCAATTAAGTGCATTGATCCACCTTTGCCTTGGGCACAACCAGTTTCTTTTCCATAAAGTTCTCCTAGCATTTTTTCTAGGCTACCACCCTTAGCAACATAATGCGCATGTGACCTGTGGGCACTTAACACACTATCACTTTTTTTTAAATAACTACAGATTCCTACTGCAACAGCCTCTTGACCAATAGATAAATGAACTGGACACCTCATTTCTTGTTCAGAATAGTATTCAGCAATCTTAAATTCTATGTTTCTGATACGATACATTTCATAGAGCAATTTCTTTTCAATGTTTTTAATAATCTTAAGATCTTTCATAAAAATAATTTATATTTTTTGCTATATACTCTATTTCCTCTTCTTTGATAAATTGATTAATAGGAAGAGTAAGTATTCTTTTTGATTGTTGTTCTGTCTCAGGAAATGAACCTTTTTTATATCCTAAAAATTCTGCTGCAGGCTGCAGATGGATCGGATTTGGATAATGAATAGATGTTTTTATGCCTTTCTTCTCGAGATACTTAACTAATTGACCCCTATTATTTACTTGAATTACAAATGTATGGTAGGTATCAAATGTATTTTTATCAGTTTTGGCGATAAATACGTAATCTTTATTAAGCATATTATTATATAAACGAGCATTTTTTCGCCTAATTGAAATAATTCTATTTAGTTTTTTTATATGATAGTTGAGTATACCAGCCTGTAGGTTGTCCATACGAGAAACATATCCAAAATTTTCAACAATATTTCTCTTAACCATTCCATGATTAGATAAAATTTTTGCTTTTGATGCAATTTTTGAGTCGTTAGTGGTAAGGTAACCTGAGTCACCAAAAGCATTTAGGTTTTTTAATGGGTGAGCAGAAAAACATCCTACATGACCAATAGAGCCTGCAGGACTTTTCATAAACTTTGAGCCAATGGATTGTGCGGCATCCTCAATTACAGGAATATTATATTTTTTTGAAATATTCATGATACTTTTCATATCACACATCCTACCTGTAAGGTGAACAGGCATTATTGCCTTAGTTTTGTTTGTAATAGCATCTTCAATTTTTGTTGGATCAATTAGTTGATCATCTTTTACATCAACAAACACTGGCCTTGCTCCAAGGTGAACTATTGAAGCAGCAGATGCAATAAAAGAGTTCGGCGGAGTAATTACCTCATCACCTCTCTTTATTCCTAATAAATGCAAACCTAACGTTAATGCATCCGTACCACTATTTAATGCAACGGTACATTTTACTTTACATAATTTTGAAATTTTTGATTCAAATTTTATAATTTCGGAACCACCAACATGTTCTGCTTTTGATAAAACTTTATCAATAATTGGCAGTAATTCTTTTTTTTCTTCTTGCCATTGAGCTTTAAGATCAACGTATGAAATTTTCATAAAAATTATTTTTTATAGTATTCTTCTACTGTTTTTATCACATATTTCATTTCTTCATTGCTTAAATGTTGATCACATGGGAATGAAATAATTTTTTGAGCGTGTTCATCTGAAACAGGAAAGTCTCCTAATTTATATCCCAAATGTTTTAATCCTTCTTGTCTATAAATTGGAACAGGATAATGAACTTTAGCCTCTATACCTTGATCTTGACAGTATTGTAATAATCCATCTCTATCTTCAGCAAATACAATATAGAGATGGTAAACAATTTTATAATCTACCGGTCTTGGGGGTATTTTAATTCCTGGAATAACTGACAAATTCTCATCATAAAATTTAGCATTACTAATTCTTTTGTTTGCAATATCTTTTGTTTGAGGTATCAACCAATTTCCAACCACAGCTTGAAATGTATCAAGTCGAGAATTGTAACCCATCACACCAATGGTATCTCGGTCAACCAATCCATGATTTCTCAAAAGCCTTAGGTCTTTGTTGAGCTGATCATCATTTGTCGTTATAAGTCCACCATCTGACCAAACATTTAAATTTTTTAGAGGGTGCAATGAAAATGCTCCAGCATCACCCCAACTTCCAGCTTTTTTTCCTTCTATTTCTCCGAGTATCGATTGACAAGCATCTTCAATTATTGGAATCTTATATTTATCACCAAGCGGCATAACCTTTCTCATATCAGTCATGTAGCCTGTAAAGTGAACAGGCAATATCGCTTTTGTTTTTTCATTAATTTTATCTTCCATAAGATCCACGTTCATGCAAAACGTGTCATCACAATCAATAAATACGGGAACTGCACCTAGTTCACAAATTGCCCCTACAGTAGCTACAAAGGTGTTTGCTGCAGTGATAACCTCATCACCAACACCCACACCTTTAGCCTTTAATGCAAGTTTAATAGCATCTGTTCCAGAATTAACACCAATTGCATACTTAACATCCATTAGTTCTGCAAATTTTTCCTCGAACTCCAGTAGAGGTTTTCCTAATGTAAAATCACCTGTCTTCACAAATTCTTTTAAATTATTCCACAGGTCATCAGCATCTTCAAATTGTTGAGGAAGATATGAATATCTTACTTTGTTTATCATTTTAAATTTATTTTCTGCATAGTTTTAATATTGTAGTACTTAGGATTATTTAGAGGGTCGTCAAGCAAACCACTTTCGAAAGCCACCTTTAAATCTATAATAGCTTCTTTTAAGGGATTTTCAGGCTTAAATCCTAAATCTTTGAGAATTTTCTTAGACGATACATGATATGATCGATTATCATTTGATTCAGTCTGAACAAGTGATACATCATCACCAATTACTTCCTTAGTCATTTTAGCAAGTTCAAGTACAGTAAAATTTTTATCACCGACATTATATATATTTTTATTTACTACTTCTTTTTCTGCATCAATTACGGCATGATAAGCTCTGACCATATCTTTTATATTAATATTAGGTCTTAATTGAGACCCTCCAAACACTGATATCTCTTTCTTGTGGTATGCATTGTTAGCAAATATATTCATAACAACATCAAGTCTTTGTCTTGGCGCATAACCACAGACGGTAGCAGGCCTAATTGTAGTAGTAGTAAAATCATCAGAGCTATAATTATTGAGTATCATTTCACACTGTGCTTTAAATTTTGAATAATCTGTTAATGGTTCAAGTGACATATCTTCACTTACATCTTCGACATCTTTAATCCCATAAACAGATGATGAGGAAGCATAAATAAATCTTTCTACTCCTGTGCCTTTTGCAGCCTTAACCATAGGTTCAAAAGCATCTAAGTTTATGGATTTTCCTAATTCAGGATTTAATTCAAAGCTAGGATCATTTGATATACAGGCCAGATGTATAACAATATTTTGTTTAACTAATAATTGACTGAGCTTATTTATATCTCTTATATCTAACCTATAAACTTTTAGATTTGGATGTTTAGGGAGAACATCCTCCCCATAAATCATTAAATCAACTACGGTGACAGTAAACCCCTCCTCAAGTAATGAGGGAACTAACATCGATCCTACGTAACCTGCACCACCAGTAATTAATACATTTTTACTCATTTTCTATTTTAATAAATAATAAAAGGCTTTTTTAAGTTTAAGATTGCTTACATACTCTTTATTGCCAACAACTTCAACAGTTTGAGCGGCAGCTAAAGAACTAAGAAGCAAAGTCGAAGCATCATCAATTCTAGCAGAGTCAGTTAAAGATGCAATTGATAACATAGCGTCCCCAGCTCCAATTTTGTCTACTATCTCCCCGGCATAGGCAGGGCAGGTAATATCTTTATTTTTCGAATTATTAGATACCATAATTGCGCCATCTTTACCACTTGTGACAATTGCCTTCTTAACTCTAAGTTTAGAAATTAATTTTTTTGCCAATTTCTCTTTTGAAGTTACCCTATCTCTTGCATCGTGTCTAATTTCACCTTCATTTAATATTAAAAAATCAAAGTTGTTATATTTATGTAAATTTTGATATCCAATATTTGAAGCATTTATTTGAGAATTAATTGCAAGATATTTTGATTCTTTACATAAAAATTTTGCTATTTTTGAAGTGATCATGCCGTGTCCATAATCAGTTAATACTACGACATCGAAGTTATTAATGATTTTTTTTAGTTTACTCAAAAATTGATCTTCATTTTTTTTAGATAAATTTGAGTCATTTATTTTGTAAACTCCTAGCACTTTATTTTGGTTTACTTCATCTAAGTATCTTCTCTTTACAATTGTGGGAGATTTTTCTTTCTTCAAAAAAATAGTCTTGATGTGTTTTTGTAAAGATTTTTTTATAAATTTTTTTTCATCATCTTTATCTCCTAGGAAACTTAGTAAAGATACATTTTTACAAAAACTTCCAATATGGTTAGCAACTGCTCCTATGCCTCCTAAATATCTTTCACAATATTTATCGTGCATTACCAATACTGGCTCCTTACCAGACTTACCTATAGCCTCACAGAAAACATATTCATCTATAATTGTCTCACCAATGACGAGCACCTTTGAGTCTTTAATCTTCTCTAAATCATCTAACGTCTTGTTTATATTTATCATTTTCTTTAGATGCTTAATAGTATGATTATTTTCTGTGGAGCTATTATTTAATAAATTGCTTGAACTAAATGTCTCATCATCCGTATAGGCTATTTTGCCACCAAATGACTCGACAGCTGTCTTCTCTTTATAAATATTGCCTGTAATATCATCTTTTAAATTCTTATAATCTGGACCTTTACAGTATATCTTAGGTTTTACAGCTTTTATTATAGATACTGCTGAAATATCATTACTTAATATAACATAATCTATCATATTTAATCTTGATAAGAATTCCATCCTTTGTATCTGATTAAATTTTGGTCTTCCAGGACCTTTATAAATAAATTTATCTGAAGTAACACTAACTATTAAAATATCTCCTAAACTCTTAGCAGATTCAAAATGTCTTAAATGACCAAGATGGACTAGATCAAAAGCGCCATGACATAAAACAATTTTTTTTCTTTTTAAATTCTTACTAATAAAAAACTTTTTAAGGGAACTGGTATTTAAAATTTTTTGATTCATGAATTAACCTAAAAACTTAAACCAATCTTTTGTTGCTTCTGAAATAGTATCTGGATCCCATACAGGTGCATTTTTCCAATAATCAATATTATCAATTAATATTTTAATTCCTTCTTCTATATCAACTTTAGGTGACCAATTTAACTCTTTTTTGATTTTTTCAATATTAGCAAATGTAATGTCTGGCTCACCTGGTCTTTTTGGAACAAATATCTTCTCACCTTTCAATAACTCAACAATTTGATTTATCGATACATGATTACCACTGCCAACGTTGTATACACCATATGATCTGGGGCTTGCAGCTGCTTTGCAAAATGCATCAACTACATCAGAAACATAGGTAAAGTCACGGGATTGCGTTCCATCTCCGACAACTGTATAAGGAGCTTTAGCTAATTTTTGGGCTAAAAAAACACCAAATACTGCACCGTACGTTCCAGAAGTTCTTGATCTTGGTCCATATACATTAAATAGTCTTAGAGAAATTGAAGGTAGATTATAAATTTTAGACCAATGCAATACTAATTCTTCCCCCATTCTTTTGGTTAATGCATATGGGTACTGAGGCCTGATTTCTTCATCTTCAGATGTAGGATAGTTATCTGGTATCCCGTAACAAGATGAAGAGGCAGCATAAACTACTTTTTCTACATTTGCTGAGTAACTTGCCTGCAGAACGTTAAAAGTACCATTAACATTTGAGTTAAAATACTGAGCAGGTTTTTGAATCGAAGGAACAATGTCAGCTAGTGATGCAAGGTGAAATACCCATTTTATATCTTTAAATTCACTAATCCAATCGCCTTGTCTTGAAATATCACAATCAATAATCTTAATATCTTTATCTAGATGAGATAGATTTTCCCGGTGGCCAGTAGAAAAATTATCAAGAACCGTTACTTGAATTTTCTCTTTTAAAAGTCGATCAACTAAATGACTGCCAATAAAACCAGCTCCACCTGTAACAATTACTTTCATAAATTATATCTAATTAAAAAAATTTTTTTGAAATTTGTTTTTTATTTTTAAAGTTTTTGAGACGGATATATTGAGAAATCATATGCATCAATGATTGATGTACATCTTCAACTATTCCATAATTATCAAAATTCACATGAATAGAATAATCACTAATTTTTTTTGCTTTTCCACCAGAAAATCCTACAAAACATATTGTTTTCATTTTTAATAATTTCGCTTTTTTTATTGCATTAACAATATTTGCACTGTTTCCGCTACTAGAAATAACTAAAAGAACATCATTTTTATTAGCATATTTTTCTAATTGATAAGCAAAAACACTCTCGTAGCCTATGTCATTTGCAATAGCACTAAACAATGACATGTTAGATGATAATGATATAGACTTAGGTTGAACTTTACTATCGTTAGAAGACCCTTTAGTCAAGTCACAGATAAAGTGCTCAGCGATAGCTGATGAACCACCATTTCCACAGGTAAATATTATTTTTTTATTCTTGATGGCTTTTTCAATTACAGAAATTACATTTGATATTTGTGACTTAGAAATTTGATTGAATGATGTATTAATACTCTTTGAATAATCATTAATAAATAGATTTAAATCTTTATGTATTTGATCTGGAAATTTCATAATATGTAGATCATATCAAATTATTTTATATACGAATTTTTTTTTTTTTGAATAATAATTTTGCTAAAGATAAGTCTTTTTCATTATCAATATCAATTGAAAATCTATTTTTTATTAAATATGCTTTTGTTTTCCTACTGATTAATTTCTTTTCTTTTAAAATCCAATTTTTTTCTGAAAAATAAATATCTCCAGATGGTACATAATATTTGCTTATATTTTGGCTATTTGTATTATTAATAAACTTTTTTGTTATCGGTTTTAAATTATTATTATTATCTAAATTATATACAAAATTTGGGTAACTTTTTGCTTCAACTAGACTAACCATAGAAATAAAACTATTTTTAATAGTTTTTCTTATACACTCATCAATTTCTTTTGTTTCTCTCATTAGCGAAGTTGGCTGTAATAATAAAATATAATCATAATTATTATTATTAATTTGTAATAATTTAATAATAAGATCTATAATAAGTGATTTCGAGTTTGATAGTCTTTTTGCCCTTTTGTGCAATATTAAATTTTCATATTTTTTTGCAACCTCTAGAATTTTCTCGGAGTCACTTGAAACAATAATATCATCAATATATTTAGAATTTAAAGCCTGGTTAATAGATATTTCTACAAGAGATTGATTGTTTATTCTTTTAAGATTTTTATTTTTGAGTCTCTTGCTACCTTTTCGAGCAGGTATAATAGCCAATATTTTTTTTCGCAAATACATCTTGCTTCTAGTAGTTTGATGATTGATTTATAGCTATATAGTCTTCTTTTTTACCAATATCTGTCCACTCTTCATGAATTGGATAGCATCCAATTTTTCTTTTCATCTTGACACTATTCGATAATAAATCAGGCATATCTAGATAGTCTTTACTTTTTAATTCGCTTATAATATTTTCATTTAATACATATATCCCTGCATTGATAAGTGATGAAAATGTTGGTTTTTCATTAATTCCTACAATTGTATCATTTTTAGTTAACAATTCACCATATGGAATTTTTATATCATAATTTTTTGCAACTACTGTAGCAGCAAATTTATTTTCTGTGTGAAAATTAAGTAGGTTTTTATAATTAATCTTAGACAAAATATCAGAATTTAAAATCAATGAAGGTTTTGAATTTTTATTTTTTTTAAGTAGACTTAATGATCCTGCTGTTCCAAGTGGTTTTTTTTCATTTATATATTTTATCTTAACATTCCATTTTGACCCATTACCAAAATATTTCTTTATCTTTTCCGAATGATAATAAGTAGTAATAAAAATATTTATAAATCCAAAAGATGCTAGTTGTTTAATAATAATTTCTAAAATTGGAATATTTCTGACTTTTAATAATGGTTTTGGAGTTTTTTTTGTTAATGGCATTAACCTCTTGCCAAATCCACCTGCCATTATTATGACACGGTTTTCAATCTCTTTTTCTTTTTTTAAAATATCTTCAATTAGTAGCAGATTATAAACTTTTTTTGACTTAATAATTGGAATTTGTTTTATTTTATTTTTTTTCATTATTTTAAGCATTGTCTGTTTACTTAACTTATAATCTGCAACTATTGGATTATTATTCATTGCAGACGAAATTTTTGTTTGTAAATTATTTCCACCGATTAAAGCTCTACGAATATCGCCGTCTGTTACTGTTCCTAATAATATTAATTTACTCTTGATGACTAAAACAATTTTTTCTTTTTCATTTTCTAAAATATTTATTGCATCTTGGATTGTATCATTAGGTTTTACAGTTAATCTTTTAATTTGAGAAAGTTTGAGACTCATTATGAAATTGAATTTTATTAATGTTTATTTACTTCTACATTACATTATGTTAGGAAATGTTAAAGGATTTTGCATTATAAATATATTTAAATACTATTCATGAGATCATTTGACTTTCAAACACTGATTGAGAATTATGATAATGGTCTCATAGAAACTTTGCGTGACTTTAATAATGATGAAGATGTACTGAGACTTTGGGTTCACGATGAGGACCATTCAAAAAGTTTAATTAATTTATTTCATTCTATATGCGAGAGTGATAACGACGGTATAATTATAAAATATGATTATGAAAAATTTAATAAAAAACTTAATATCGATCTTATAAAAAAATCTACTTTGAATTATGGTAATCTCACATCTTCACTTCAAGGTAGTGTTTTAGAGATTACTTTTAAAAAATTTAATGATCTAAAAAATGAGAAAATAATTATATCAGATAAGATTGAACAGAAAAAAAGTAAAAAAGAATATTTAAATGATAATCAATACAAGCAAATAGATTTAAAAGAATATTATTTGTCTAATATTGATATTATAAATTTAAAAAGGAAAAATTCTGAAATTACTGGTAAGTCTGAGTCGCTTAAAAAAGTTAGTGTAACTTTTGATGATACAACTTTAAATTTATTGCTACATCCAATTAATTCTAAAATTATAGAATCTTCAATAGATTGTAATAGTAAAGATGTTAAATATTTAAAGTTTCTCGATATATTCTGTGATCAATTAACACTTCTGCCAATATTAGAAGCAAAGGAACATGCAATTATTAAATTAGAAAACATAGTTAGGCCTTTGGATTTTCATAAGCATGTAAAGGGAATAGTTTTGCCTATATTTATATCTGAACTATTTATTTTACCACAAAAGCTATTAGATTTAGCATACGATGAATCAAAAAAAATAATTTTGAATATGCCAAATGTTAATGAATATGATTTGCCTGTTTCTAAAAATTGGAGTTCATTAAGTGATCAAGAAAAAGGTTCTAAAATTAATCATTCATTGAAAGAATTTGAACTCATTAATGAAATAATGCCAGAAACAATTAAACTTCAAAAAATTGAAAAGGATGTTTTATTAACTTTTAAAATTGACACAAACCAAGATAATGGAGTTCAAAATAGCTCTTATGTTGATATAAAACCACAAGCATTACTCTTAAAATTAGAGTCTTTCTTGCAAAATATCATTGAAAAAAGAATAGAAGTTTTCTATAAAGAGAAACTCGATATTAATAAACTACGTATTGGAAATCTTAAAAAATGAGCAAACTTCAGGAACATTACGACATTATTTTAGATGGAACAAAAATTTCATGGCACAAAGAAAGAGTGGATGCTTGGTCAAGAGGAGAGAGAATAGCCCCCATAACTATTGATATGGCATTAACTCGTGCTTGCAATTACTCATGTGGGTTTTGTTACGCTATGTTTCAAGAGAATGATCGAAAAAAAATTGACAAAGATACAATATTTAATTTTTTAGAGGATTGTGCAGAAATTGGAGTTAAGGGAATAAGCTTTGTGTCTGATGGCGAAAGTACAATATCCCCAATTTTTGTAGATGCGATTAAAAAAGGTTATGAGCTTGGAATATCAATGGCTGTTGGTACAAATGCATTTGTTTTAACTAAACCAAGAGCCGCTGAAATACTTCCCTATTTGACTTATTTGAGAGTTAATTTTTCAGCTGGTGAAAAAGCAAGGTATGCAGAAATAATGGGAGTCAAAGAATCTGCATTCGATAGAGTCTGTCAAAATATTAGAGATATGGTTGAAATAAAAAAAGATAATAATTTAGATGTGACTATTGGAATGCAAATGGTTCTCATGCCAGAAGATGCTGATCAAATAATGCCACTTGCTTTATTAGGAAAAGAGCTGAGACCAGATTACTTAATAATTAAACACTGTTCTGATAATGAAGATGGTGGCCTTGGTATAGATTATGACGCTTATGAGCAGTATTATGAAACGCTGAGAGAAGCTGAAAAATTGTCTGATGATGACTACAAGGTTGTTATAAAATGGTCAAAAATAGGTGATAAAGGAAAGAGAACTTACCAAAGGTGTTATGGGGCTCCATTTATGATTCAAATGTCTGGATCTGGACTAGTCGCACCATGTGGCATGCTATTCAATGAGAAGTATAAGAAATTCCATATTGGAAATATTTGTGATGAACGATTTAAAGATATATTTAATTCTGAAAAATATTGGGAAGTGATGAATTATTTAGCATCTAATAAATTTAATGCTCAGAAAATGTGTGGTTCTTTGTGCTTGCAACACAAGGTGAACCAAGCTTTAGATAACTATGTAAAAGGAAAAATAGATATTGTTAAAGATGAGACTGAGCCTAAGCATTCGAGCTTCATATAATCGGAGAGGTTAACTAAAATCAATTTCTTTATTAGTACCTACCCAAACAGTATAGTGTGCATTCATAGAATAATTATAGAAGTTTGCTTTTTCTATTCTATCATTATATTTATTTATAATTTTGCTTTTGACAGGTCCGTCTAAATCACTAGTAATTTCAAGATTGAAACAAATATCACTATTATTTATAATTTTTAATCTATTTTGAAGATATAAGAACTCAGCCCACCCTCTATCTTGTTCATTATAGACCTCTGATTTAGAAAAATACTCAATATCATCATAGTGAAAATTATAAAAATAAGGCGATGGCATGCTGTGTACCACTGCAAATTTATTTATGCCTATTTTTCGTAAACTCAGGCCTCTATGAGTTGTGTTAAAGCTAATATTATCAAAGGCATCTAAAAAACATTTTTTATGTGAAAGTGGTGTTAACAAATCAATTAAGGATTTAGAAGAAAAATTCTCACCTTTTAAGTAGTTTATGACTTGTCCTTTTTTAAGCTTAAGTTTTTCAGCACTAATTCTAGGGTGGGGTAATGCTAGGGTGCAATTTTTATTTTCACCTAATAATATAGAGTTTTTAACAGTTCCATTAGCATAAATATAATCTGGATTTACCTGGAAACAATAAGTATTTTTTGATAAGCAATATTTCATATTATCAACAAAATAATTAATAATATTTTTTGACTCTATAGAATTTAACTGAATGCATTCTAATTTTAAATTATGATAGTTTACTTTTTCATCAATTTTTTTTCTAATCTTATTTAAGCTTTTTTTTTCAGAATATATATTGAAACTAACTTTAAAATTTAGATTTTTTAGTGCTGGAATATTTTCACTTTGAAATAAAGATGGAATCGAAAAATCAAAAAAATTATTTATATATTCATCACCCCATACACAGCAATAAAAAACTAAATGTCTATTCTTTTGAGTTAATTGATCATCTAAATTAGTAAAAATACTATTTTTAAATCTTTTTTTCATACGATTGATGAATAAATATTTTTTAATAAAGTTTTTTAATTGTTTCATAAGTATTTTTTAATATAAAATTATTGTTGTGAATTTAAAAAATAAGGGTTTATTAAAACACTCTCGTCAAATTCATGATCTATATCAATATCTATCTTTTTATATTTTGTAA
>MDTB01004850.1_pt1 | contig 24855 bp, 21 predicted proteins | sample 811161 | NCBI WGS metagenome assembly MDTB01 (sample SAMN05326650, study PRJNA326480) | marine metagenome | isolation source: seawater | place: Mediterranean Sea | collected 2009
TCAGAGCTGTTTAACCATCCATGCGCAATCTTAACTAAATATTGAAATTTAAATTTGTAAAAACTGATATTATTGTAATTCGTAGAGCTAATCAATATTTTTGAAATAGGCATTGCATTTGCGCTTTCCACTAACGATCCACTTGAAAGATAATTAGATTTTAGATGATTCGATTTTTTGCCTATTTGAAAATAAAAGTTATTATTATTAAATCTTATATAGGCTTGATTGAAAAGTGGTTTTTCACTTTGATTTAATGGAAAAATAATTTCACCGCCATAGTTTATTTTTTTTAATTCTTCTGATATTTTAAAATTTACAATTGAACCTTTTGAGTAGATCGCATGATTATTTGATGATATCCAAAATGGCCTTTTTTTATTATCTAAACGATGAATTCCTGTATTAATTGATTGCGAAAAAGGTCCGGTAAATAAAAGAACAATTAATAAAGTTTTTTTAAAGAAAAAAGTGAAGTTAGGTTTTTTGATTTTTCTTTTTAAAGATATCAAGATTATCTTTTTCTTTTTTTGTTGGACTATATTCAGGAACTACTTTAACTAATGCCTTTTTTATTACATCTGAATTATATGATTTTGAACTTAATACTACCTCTTCAGATTCTGCTAAAGTTTGACTCCAACCATGCTTTATTTGTTTTTCTAAAATCATAATTTTTTCATGAGGTGAGTCAGTAATATTTTCGCCCTTTGTAATTAATTCTTCAAACATTTTTTCTCCAGGTCTCAAGCCTATGTATTTAATAGGTACATCAATATCTGGAGCCATACCTGAAAGCTTGATTAATTCAACCGCTATATCCTTAATTAAAACAGGTTCACCCATATCTAAAACAAATATTTCTCCACCATGACCAATAGAGCCTGCTTGAAGTATAAGCTGAGCAGCTTCAGGTATAGACATAAAATATCTTTTTATATTAGGGTCTGTGATTGTGACTGGTCCGCCGTTTTTAATTTGCTCTTGAAAGGTTGGAATCACGCTACCTGAACTTCCTATTACATTACCGAAACGTACAGCCATATACTTTACTTTTGTATCAACACTTCTTGCCTGAATAACTTGTTCTGCAACACGCTTTGAAGCCCCCATAACGTTTGTTGGGTTTACTGCTTTATCTGTTGAGACTAATACAAATCTTTCAACCTCAAAAACTTCAGCGCAGTCTACTAGGTTGATTGTTCCTTGAATATTAGTTTGGACAGCCTCCCAGGGATTTTGCTCTTGCATAGGAACATGCTTATATGCTGCTGCATGAAGTACAACATCAGGTCTAAATGAACTAAATACTGAGTTTAATATTTCCTTATCTCTTATGTCTCCTAAAATGGGCTGAAAACCTATACTATTAGCATACTCATTACACATATTTTCAACATGAAAAAGGTTATTTTCACTTTGATCAAATAAAATAAGAAAGCTTGGGTCAAATCCTAAGCACTGCTTTACCAACTCAGAGCCAATAGATCCACCAGCTCCGGTAACTAAAACTTTTTTACCATAAATATATTTTGAAATTTCAGAGCGATTTAAGTTCACTTCTTGTCTTCCAAGTAAATCCATTATTGAAACTTCTCTAACTGCATTTAAAGAAACTTTTTTATCTATTAATTCTGACATAGTAGGAATTGTTCTATATGGTTTTTTTAATACTTTACAATGGTCAACTATTTGACGCATTGATAAACTTGAAGCATTTGGAGTACAAATAATTATTTCATCAAAAGGAATGTTAAAAGTATGAATAGTTTCAATTTTTCCAAATATTGGTATACCGTGAATAGTTGTATTTATCTTAGACTCATCATCGTCAAGCAATCCTACAAGTTTGTATGGAGATGAGGGCATCTCAAGAACATCGCGAACAATTTTTTCTGCACTCCAGCCTGCCCCAAGGAGGAGAATTCTTGTTTTGTTTTTATTGTTTACTTGTCTGGAATTATTTCTTTTATTTATAAATTGATTTGAATAAATCCTTACTAACGCACGGGTAGCTATAAATCCAACAGTGCTCAAAATGTAATCTATAATAAAAATGCTTCGCGGTACAGCAAAAAAACCTAAAACCATTAAACTTAATGCAGCAGATAATACTGTACCAGCAGAGCTTGCTTTAACTATATTGATCAAATCAGTTACACTAGTATATCTCCAAAGACCACTATAGACTTTAAAAACTATATTTATAGAAATTTTTGAGAAGAGAAATACTCCAAGATAATAGTAAATATTTTGAAGTAATGTATCAGGTATAGAGAAGTCAAACCTTAAAAGATATGCCCCAACTAAGCTAAGGATAATAACTAGGGCATCAACTAATAACAGAGCCCAAATGTTTTTTCTTATAACGCTCATAAGTTTATTTTTTTAAAATTTCTAATTTTTATCTTCCTACCTCGAAAACAAAAAAGAATTTAAATAATTAGTTATGATTTACAAAGAAAAGGAGGATCTACTTATACCCTCTAAGAATAACCCAAATTGTTCTAAAAAGAATATGGAAATCTAATCTAAGACTTAAATTTTCAATATAATAAAAATCATATTTTAGTTTTTGATGAACATCCTTTATATTGGTATCAAAAGGTTGATTTATTTGGGCCCAACCTGTTACACCTGGCCTTATTTTTAATCTTCGCGAATAAAAAGGATATGTTTCTTTGAGCTTTTTAACAAAAAACGGTCTTTCTGGACGTGGTCCAACAATAGACATATCTCCTTTTAAAATATTAATTAGTTGAGGTGTTTCGTCAATGTGCAATCTGCGTAAAATCTTTCCTAGTCGAGTTATTCTAGTATCTTTAGTATCCGACCATATAGGACCAGTATCGGATTCTGCATTGTAAATCATTGATCTAAATTTTATTATATTAAAAAGTTTGTCTTTTATTCCTAATCGCGATTGAAAATAAAAAATGGGGCCCGATGAATCGATTTTAATTAGAATTCCAATGATTAACCAAATTGGAATGCATATTATAATTCCAATTAATGCTATTACAATATCTAAAATTCTCTTTAATACTCTTGTGTAAAAAGTATCGATATTCATATTAATATCAATCAATGGGACTCCAACAAGTTGAGTTGTCCTGGCTAATCCCGTAACTACTTCGTACATGTCGGGTAGTATTTTAATTGAAACTGGTGCCCCATTCATATTTACTATGGCGCTCATTATCCTGCCAGATTTTGGCCGATCTAAAGCAATTATAACGTCGTCTATTTTTTTAGATTTTATTATTTGACCTAATTCTGACTCTTGACCAAGTTTTTTTATATTTTGATTTGAAAAATCATATAATGGAGAATCGTCCTCTGCTTGAACAAATCCCACAACTTTTAAACCATGATAAGATTGATTTTGTAAGCTATTATATACCTCAGAACTTCTTCTATTCATACCTAAAATTAAGGCATTATTCAATCCTATTTTTAACTTAAGTAAATATTTTTGAGCTGAATGAATAATAAAACGATTAATAATTAAAAGAGATGAAAATACTAAGCCATAAGTTAAAATATTTCTATAATCTGAATGAAATTTGATAATCCCAAAAACATGCATTGCTATATATAAAAAAAGAATTGAATAAATTATGGGAATCAATCTTAAAATCTCATCAAATCTTGAAAGAGTAGCTCTTGTATTGTATAAATTTGCAAAAAAGAAAATAGTGGACCAGCAAAACTGAATAATAAAAAAAATAACTATAGAATTAACATGTAAATAACTTCCAAAATCATAAAAATTTTGATCGTTAAATGAAAAATTAAATGATATTACTCCTGATATAAGATCAGATAAAAATAAAGTACATAGTAAAATATTATTATATAGAATCTTATTCATTTTTTATTTTATTTATCATCTTCGAAATTAGTGCTTCTTTTAAAAGGTTATTTGTGACGTAGGTCAAACCATTTTTACCATCTTCTTTACATCTTTGTGCATCATTAAAATAGCTCAATATTGCATCAGATAATAGATTGGCATCTTCAGGCTCGATAACTGTACCAGAATTTGAATCATCAATTATTTTTTTTGCATCTCCCCTAATGCTTGCAATAATGGGTTTACCGCAAGCCATATACTCAAACATTTTCGATGGAATTGCAGCATTAAATAATTTTTTATCTTTTAATGGAACTAGACATACTGACGCTTTCATTATATACATTATCAATTCATCTCTTGGCAGTGATTTGTGAAAATCAATTTTTTCCATCAAAGGATTTGCTAACTTTTTTATTTCTGACCTAGACACACCTTCTCCAATAAACCTAAAATATATATTATAATTTTTAAGAATATTTGCAGCTTTAACTATTGTTTTTAGGTCTTGCGCTAAACCCATATTCCCACTATAAAGTACAGTAAATCTATTATCTCTTGAAATTTTTAATGATTTTGTTTTTTTGAGAAAGCTACTACTAACACCGTTCATTAGTTTATGCGTTGGTTTTTTTGAAACTTCTTTTGAAAAATTCTTAAAATAGTTCTTAAAACTCGGAACAGGAAAAATGAATCCTTCAGCAGATTGATAAATTTTTGTTTCTATTTTTTTCCCAATATTGTAGAGAATTCCTTTATTGATTTGATCTAATTCAAGAGCTGATTCGGGCCATAGATCTCTTACATCTAACCAATATTTTTTATTTCGAAAGTACTTTATATAGATTCCAATAACTCCCGTAAAAAGAGGTGGTGATGAAATTATTAATAAGTCAAAATTCTTAATTTTTTTAGAGTTGACTAAAGCACTAAACATGAAAACTAAATAATGGCTAATTTTTTTAAAAAATGATTTTCGATTGCTGGAAAAGGCCTTACTTCGAATTACTGTGAAACTTGATGATTTTTTTTCAATAAAGGACCATTTATTTTTATACCCTGGATAATAGTTTTCATTTGGATAGTGAGGTGCTTCACATAAAACTGTAACTTGATGATTCTGTTTTAATAGGATATCGGCATAATCTCCCCATCTAGAGGCAGAAGCGCCTGTTTCTGGAGGGAAATACTGTGTTATTATAAACACATGCACAATTTATTAGCTCCTTAATTATTTATCAATGGAAGAACAACAAACGAATAATCTGTTGATGGATGATTAGTTAAATTAGTTTGATTTCTTCCATTTAAATCCATCATATATATTTCCCAATTACCATCTCTGGTAGACTGGAATAAAATTTTTTGTCCATCAGGATAAAACCTTGGATTCCAATCATCTCCATTATTTTTTGTCAAATTATTCAGTTTTTTTGTTTGTAGGTTAAGATTGTATATCTCTTTATTACCATCTCTTTCTGTAGTGAAAATAATAGATTTACCATCAGGGGAAAAAGTTGGCTCATAATCATTAGATTCATGAGTAGTTAATTGTTCAATCTCTAATCCATTTATTTTTGTAAGATAAATATTTCTATTGCCATCTCTTTCTGATGTAAAAACAATGGTTTCTGAGTCTTGAGAAAATGAATTACCATGTGAAAGAATGTCATCGGACCCAACATTACGTGTAATATTGATATTATTTTTATCCATTAATCCTATAAAAAATATTTCCATTTTTCCTTTTTGCCAACCTTGATAAATTAAAAAAGACCCGTCAGGAGAAAACTGGGGAAACTTTTCATATCCTGAAGTATTTGTTAAATTTTCTTTATTTGTCCCGTCACTATCCATTATAAAAATATCATAATTATCATTACTGGGAAAATATGTTGAAAATGCAATTTTATTTTCTACTGGAGAATAAACTGGAGTCCAATCATTTTGAGGGGAGTTCGTTAAATTAATTAAATTATCACCTTTCCATTGGGTATATCCATCCAGCCATATTAAATCGCACGAATATATTTCTCTATTACCATCTCTATCAGAAATGAACACTAGCTTTTTTGAATCAGGAGAAATCGAAGGGTTAAAATCAATCCATTTGTTTTTCGTCAATTGAGTCATATTGCCGCCATATATATCTGCAATAAAGATATCATAATTCCACCACCTTCTTGAAGAAAAAATAATATGTGGATCTATATACTGATTTTGAATTATTGTATTATTTTCACAACCAAAAAGGAGGAAAAATATAAATGGTGTAATAAAATTTAGATTAAGATTTATCTTCATTAAAATTGCTCATAAATCTTAATCATATTGTTCAAATCATTTTTCCAATTAAATAGTCGAGATACTCTTTTTCTAGCATTCTCTGCTAGCCTAGCTCTTAATCTGTCATTATCATACAATATGACAATTGATTCAGCTAGCTTTTTTGAATCATTAGGATTAATAATTATTCCAGTTTCATTATCAATATTTCCCTCCGGAAGCCCGCCAATATTAGATGTAATTGAAGGTACTTTGCAAGCTGCGGCTTCCAATACAGAAACACCAAAACTTTCTCTTTCTGAGACAGCAACAAATACTGAAAGATCATTAAAATATTTTATAACATTTGGATGAGGTATAAAACCTACAAATTTTATCCTGTCATGTAAATTTAGATCCTTTGCTTTTTGTTGCATTTCTTTCTTTAATAATCCATCGCCCACAATAAGAAAATTAATATCTTTTTTGTGATTAAAAATAACCAGTTTTGCAGCATCAATTAAACAACCTATTCCATTGTGATTTTCAATGCTTTTAACTGTACCTACGACAAAATTTTTTTTATTTTTTGCTGGTTTAAATAATTCCAAATCAATTCCAAATGAAATTAACTCAACATCAAATCTTTTGTATTCATCTTCAATTATTTTTTTCATTGCAGAACTCGTTGAGCAAATTTTGTCAGAATTTTTAATTACAAGTCGTAAAATGAACTTGTTAAGTAAATTTTTATTGGGAAAATGATATATATCGCTTCCCCAAACTGAAAGAATAAAAGGTTTGAATTTGCTCAAGTAACCCAATATTCCATAACTAGAAGCATAATGTGCATGAAGAATGTTGGGTTTAAAATCTTTTATTGTTTTTTTTAAAAGGGGCATAGCAAGCAAGTATTTTATTTTGCTTATATTAGGTTCTCTTAGATTGTTTATTTTTATATCAGGAGAGACAACTTTGACGTTAATTCTTTTGTATTTTCCAATTAAATCTTTTTTTGGTTTAAATAAACTAAACAGCTTTATTTTAAAGTTGCGTGAAGTGAGCGATTCAACCCACCTTAGCGTGTGGATCGAATTCGCATCAGATAAAAGTATTATTTTCAATTTTTTACTTAAGTGTAATTGTGGGTATTAATGGATATTTCTATTGTTATAGTTAATTATAATGTTAAAGAATATATTATTTCTTGTATTCATTCAATATATAAACATTCACAATCGAATTACAATTTTGAAATAGTGGTTGTCGATAACAATTCTAAAGATGGAAGCACAGAAAAAATAAAAAAAGATTTTCCAAAAGTTAAATTGATTGAAAACAATTACAATGCAGGTTTTTCCAAAGCAGTTAATCAAGGATCATCAATATCTCTGGGTAAGTTTTTACTTATACTAAACCCAGACACTATGTTTGTAGATGATTGTCTTTCAAAAATATTAATAGAAGCTGACATTAAAGAAAAATTTGGAGTTATTGGGCCAAGATTAATTTCGAAGAATGGAAAAATTCAACAATCTTATTGGAGAGATCCAACAATAATTAGCACTATTTTGAGTTTATTTCATCTTGACTATTTTAATTATAATAAAAATTATAAAGATGAAAAATTTGAAAATACTAAAATAGTAGATTCTATTTCAGGCGGAGCGTTCTTTCTGCCTAGAGAAATATTTACAAAACTTAAGGGGTTGAATGAAAACTTATTTTGGATGGAAGATATAGATTTTTGCATAAGACTTAGAGAAAAGGGGTATAAAGTTTATTATTCACCTTCAATTAAGATTATACACTTCAAAGGAAAAAGCTCTGAAAAAAATTATAGAGTTGCAATATCAAATCAACTGATAAGTAAAATTAAATTTTTTAGGATTCATCATTCTAAGCTAAGTGCGAAAATAATTTTAGCCTTTATCTTATTTGTATCTTTAATAAAATCATTTTTGATATTTTTTGCTTCACCGTTTTCGATGTCTTACAGAAAAAAGATGTTTGCTTACGTATACACAATACGCTCCATTTTTAATAGTTAGGCTGCATTTTTGAAAGCACAATCACTGAAATTGCAAATCCAAACATTATCCACATGGGGAAAAAATATATTGTTGAGCTTGCTGAAATTGCAGCAGGAATAAAAGTTGTTATAGATAAAAAAAGGGATTGGCTATAATATTTAAGATTATAATCTGCGCTTTGTCTAGAAATGATAAATAGTTTGCAAATCAAGCTTGAAACCCAAAATGAAATTATGATTGCTACAAATATTCCTCCTTCAACTAATAATTCTATCCAGAAGTTATGCATAGAAGTAAATCTTCCATCTACTGGTCCCATTATTTCTTGATTTGCTACTGTACCACCTGCTCCAAGACCAAGCCCATATGAACTATAAAATGCATTTAAGCCATTATCTACCAACTCTCTTCGCCACTTAATGGAACCCCCAATATCTATTTCACCGCTCAAAAAAAGATTGAGCGCTTCTATTGAATTTGCAACTTCATTGATTCTAGGATTTTCACTTTCTCTTAATTCCTGTATTCCTAAAAAAAATATTAAAAGCGTAACCCAAACTATTAACAGAGTTCCAATATTTTTTTTTATCAAAATTAAATAGAGGGAATAAGCTAGCATTAGAGAAACAAATACTGCTCTTGATGCCGCCATAACAATTATCACTGTAATTGCTAGCGTTCCGATAATTTTAATATGATTTTTTTTACTACAAAGGAAAAAAGGCAAAGAAATCACCATGCAAATAGCTAGATCGTTGGTATTCCAATGAAATCCTGTAGGTGGACTAAACCTTGAAAATAAAAAAATATCACCACTTTCTGAAAAATTAATTGGTTGTTTACCAAATAATTTTGCTAATGATGAGTATGATGAAATTGGCATTCTGAAGGTTGTAAATGATTCGGCTAATGCAATTATTATTTGAACAATTATAAAAAAGGATAAAGTTTTAAATATTACATTAAGATTTTCAATATTTTTTGAAAAAGAGATAAAGCTCATTGTAATAATTATTCCACAAAAAAGGTAAAAAATGTATTTTAAGCCTAAAACTAAATTTGGCGCCCAAAACAAAGATAGCAAATACCACAAAAAAATCAATATCAATGCTTTAATGTGATTATCGGAAAAAATGTCAAGATTCAGCCTGTATTTATTTTCTCTTAATTGATAAATCCAGACAATTGCTAGAAAAGATAATATGATATGAAATAAATATAAATTACTAAAACTAATCGCTACCCCAACAATCGCAGAAACTATAAATAATAGTATTATCGAATTTATATTTACTAAAAATAATTTTTTCACAGTCAGTATTTATTTATAATGTTTTAAAAATCTTGTTATCATAAAAATTTTTAATATTTCTGAAATGCTTATTGAAATAGGAATGGCATAAATTAAAAATTTAGGAGTTAAAAAAAAGAGGAGTAAAATGCCAATAAAATTAGATATTGAAGAAATTTCTAAGAATTTTTTTTCTTTTCCTAGAATTATCATCCATTGATTTCCCCAAATATATCCAGGAGTGACCAGTGGTAATAAAAGGCCAAATGCTTTTAGGTAGTTTTCTGCATTTATAAACTTATCTCCTAATAATAGCAAAATTATTTTTCCTGATAATAACCATATTATTACAAAAAAAATTAATCCCATTGAAAATACAATGAGATTGTAGATCTTCATTTTATTATACGCTATATTTTTATCTTCATTATAGATTTTTATAATATAAGGGAAAAAAGATTCAAAAATAGGTGTATACAAAGTATTAAAGGCCCTATGAATTTTTGAAACACCAAAATAGTAACCTATGTAAATAGGGTTTGCTAAAAAACTTAGTAATAATATGCCAATATTATTGTAAATAGTTGGCAATAAAGTAATAGCGAAATTATATGTTGATGATTTTACTGCTGGTTTTATTTTCCCCCATTTATAAAGCCTAAATAACCCGACTTCCTTAATCAAGAAATAGGCTTGAGTTATTGCGATTAAAAAACTTGACAAGGCAAGCAATGAAAGATAAAGCCAACTATCAGCAGAAGTTCTAATAAATAAAAAAATTAAACCAAAAGCTAAAAGCCTAAAAGTAATTTTTGTTATTGCTAAGTATTTAAACTTCTGTTTCCCTTTAAAATACCATGAAGGGGTAAGGCTTTGAAAAATTGTATCAATAGTAGATATAATTATTAAATAAGGTTTGTTAATAAAAACAGGGTGTAGAAGAGAGATTAAATATGCTAAAAAAATAATTACAGGCAATAAATAAAGCTTAAACGAAAAAATTTGACCTATAAGGATATTGTCGTTTTTATGACTATTACTTGAAGCGATACTTTTAGTAGCTGAGACAGCAAATCCATATTCAAGAATTATCAAAAAAATAAGACTAATAGATTGAGATAATCCAATTTCTCCAATTGTACCAGGCCCAAATTTTCTAGCTATGAAAGGCAAAAGCAATAAAAGTAGAATAGAGTCTGAAAAATTAGAAAAATAAAGATAAAGCGGATTCGCTAATAAAGGATGCTTGAAGTTATTAAAAAATTTTAAATTCATATAATTATTAAAAAAATTTGGTTTACGACAAAAAATCTATAATTGATTCTATAATGTGGGTGCTAGCTTTGCCGTTTCCATATAAATTTTTTGAAAAATTATCAGGTATTTTTGAAATTTGATTATAAATATGATAAAGATTTTTTGGTTGGCATAGTACATTTGTACCTATTTCAATTAATTCAACCCACTCCGTTTGATCTCTAATAGTAATGCATTTCTTTTTTGCAAAATAAGATTCTTTTTGCAATCCGCCGCTATCAGTAATAACCATTTCGCAATCATTTAATAATGACAACATTGATATATACCCTAAGGGCTCTATTAGGCTAATATTAGTTTGTATTTTATATTTTTCAATTTTCTGCTTAGTGTGAGGGTGTAGAGGCATAATTATTTTTTGACTATTGTTAATTTTATTTAAATTTTTAAAAATAGCTGATAATTTTTCAAAAGAATTAATATTTTCTCTTCTATGTATTGTTGATAAGATATACCCTGATTTTTTTAAATCTTCATCTAAATTATCTTTATAAAAGCTGAATTTTTTATAAACGTCATACATAACATCACCTGAAAGAATTACACCATCTGTTAAGCTTTCTTTTTTTAAATTTTTAACAGCTTCTTTAGAAGGACAAAATAATAACGACGATAAATGATCTGTGATTATTCGATTATTTTCCTCAAACATTGATCTATCGTAACTTCTTAATCCAGCTTCAATATGAAAAACTGGGAGATCAAGTTTTTTTGCTGCTAAACTACCAGCTAAAGTTGAATTCGTATCTCCATAGACCAAAACTCCATCAATATTTTCCTCTGTCAGGATTGGACTAATTTTTTTAACCATCATTTCTACCATAAAACCATAATCTAGCTGATTTATATTTAAATTATAATTTGGCTGCGGTATGCTCATTTCATCAAAAAAAATATCTGACATTTTTTTGTCAAAATGTTGACCAGTGTGAATAATTATTTCAGAAAATGAATTAATTGTATTTATTTTTTCAGATATGGGTGCAGCTTTTATAAATTGGGGGCGAGCGCCAATTATTGTAGCTACTTTCAAAGATCTTCCATCAAAGTTACTTCATTGTCTTTATAAAAAAACCTTTTACATTCACTTGTACCATCTTTTTTGAATATTAATCGATCGCCCTTTTCATCAACCCATCCTATTATTTTTCCTGGGTTGCCAACAATTAAAGCGAAATCTGGAACATCTTTAACAACGACTGATCCAGCTCCAATGAAAGAATATTTTCCGATAACGATACCGCAAAGAATTGTTGAATTTGCTCCAATTGTTGCTGATCTTTTAACCAGTGTTTTTATGTATTCAGTTGAGTTGGTTTTTGGAAATTCAGCTCTAGGGTTTATTACGTTTGTAAAAACTATTGATGGGCCACAAAAAACATAATCTTCAAGGATAACTCCTTCATAAACTGAGACATTATTTTGTATTTTAACATAATTACCAATCGATACATTATTTGCAATATTTACATTTTGCCCCAGAGAGCAATTGTTTCCAATCCTTGCATTTGACTGAATGTGAGAAAAATGCCAAATTTTAGAATTTGTACCAATCTTAACGTTTTTATCAATCACTGAAGTTTTATGAATAAAATATTTTTTTTCTTCCATTTCTAATTCGAATTTAAAGATTTAGAGGCCATTTCAAGAATTTTTATATTGTCAATTCCTTCATTGATATTTGCCAAGCTGACATTTTGCCCATCAACAATTTTTATAAAATATTTTAAAATATTATCTAAAGGCAATGCTGGATCGTATTTAATTGATTTCGGTTTTTTATTTTTTACAGAATTTTTTTGATTTTTCAAGGGATAATTTTCATAAAGCAAGAGTGGTTTATTTTTTGCAGAATCTTCATAATGAATGCTGCCTTCAGAGCCAATTATAACAATCCTGTGCTCCTTAAAAGGATGAAGCCAGCTAACATAAATGTGACCCTCAATATTCTTGGGATATTTTAGATAAGTTACGGTTGAATCATGAATATTTTTTTGCAAAAACTCACTACCATGAGATATTACTTTTTCTGGAAAAGAATCAGTAAAGTATTGAAATAAAGAAATGTCATGCGGGGCAAAACTCCAAAAAACATTTTCTTCAGTTCGTACTGTCCCAAGATTTAATCTGTTGCTGTAAATGTAATGTATTTTCCCAATAGAACCTTTATCAATTAAAGATTTAATTTTTTTAATTGCAGGATGAAATAGCATTAAATGCCCGACAACTAGCTTGCTGTTGTATCTTTTTAAAAAATGTTTTATTTCTTCAGCCTCTTTTACATTTATACATAGAGGTTTTTCCACAAAAACAGGCTTACGATTTGGTATAATTTTTTTTGATAGTTCAGCATGTGTATTTGGAGGAGTAGCTATAATATATCCATCAAAATCCTCTTTTATAGCCTCTTCAATTGTTGAATAATAATGATTTAATTTAAAGGATGATTTGATTTTTGCTAATCGACTTTCATCTATTTCTACACAACCAACAGATATGTTATTCGATAAAAGTGTTCGTATATGATTTTTACCCCATTTACCTGCACCTACAACACAAATACTATTTTTTTTCATTTAATTAATACCTGAATATTTCACGCAATGATGAGAATAAGATACCCATGGTTCCAAAAATAAGCGCAAATAGCTTTCTGTTTGGAGATTTTTTTTGTACTGGCGGAGCAGCATGGTCTAAAATGTGTAAAATTGGAGACTGCTTTACTTCTTCAATTCTTGCGAGCTCCAATTGTTGTTGTAGAGTTAGATATACCTCTTTTTTTGCTTCGACTTCTCTAAAAAGCTGAGAGTATATCATAAAAAGCTCAGGAGAGTCTTGATAACCTCGATTACGCTCCTTAAAATCTTTCAAACTGAGTTCAGATTCTTCAAGTTCTATTTTTACTATTGAAAGACGATCTGAAATAAATAGTTTTTCCCGAGTAGATTGTGCAGAATTTTCTTTTTGAATATATATTTCAACTTGAATGCTTATAAAATTAGCAACAGCTGCTGCTAATAAAGGATCTTGAAAAGTGGATGAGATTTTAATTAGTCCGGTTAGTTTGTCCTCAAAAACGTCAATATGCGTTGAGAACTTTTTAATTGCTTTTTCAATGTAAATTATAGAGTCTTGATTTTTTGTATTTGAAAAATTATACCATGGAGCTCTATCCATATTCCATAGTTTGACAAGGTTAATAAATTCACCATTTTCTATTTTCCAATTTTGATTAACTGCTTTAGTGGCGATCAACCTAGATTTCACAACATCTGGTATATTAAAATTTTGGTCCTTATTTGCTGTATTTATACCCAAATTGCTTGCTAAGGATTGAAATTGACCAAGACCTTGACTGGTGGCATCTTTTGCAGGATACAGAGTTATTTCAGCCTCGTAATACTTTTTAAATAGAAAAGATGAGGATATTCCTATAAATGTAAAAATAAAAGCTGTAACAACTATTTGTGTTTTTTTACTATTCAATAAACTGGCAAGAACCTTAAAATCTATAGAATTATCTACAATAATTTTAGGTTTAGTGTTTGTATTTTCTTCTAAATCGAAATCAGGATAGTGTTTTTTGAATCTATTTAATACATCAAGATTGATTGTAGTATGACCTTTTTCATAATTTATCAAAGTGGCTCGAGATATATTCATTTTTTCGGCCATATCTTCTTGCCTAATATCATTAATTAAGCGATATCGCTTAATTTTTTGACCTAAGACTAAGCGCTTAGTTTCCATTATTTGTTGTACTCTGATTAATTAAAATTGATAGTGATAGTAGTGTAGTTGCAATGCTTCCGGCCTGTGAGGAAATTATAGAGAAAGCTTCCCAACCTGAAACATTTTGATTTCCACTGATTGTTCTTTGGCTAACAATTATTGTTGAACCCTCTTTAACGATAGGCTGAGACCAGGTTGAAACAGGAATTGAAGTTCCATTTGGATAAATAACATAGATATTCTTTTTTTCTGCAAATGAAGTAAAGCCGCCGGCTTTTTTTAAATACTTCTTAACTGAAATATTTTTTTTATAGCTAACGTATCCTGGAGAATTAACCTCCCCAGTTACTAAAATTAGTCCGGTTTTTTTTTAAAAATCGCAAACTATCACCCTCAGCAAGGAAAAAATCTGGTTTTTCCCATGCGATTTTTAAAGAGTCTCTATAAATTTCAACTCCATCTTCAAGAGCCATTTCAGTTAATCCGCCGGCTAAAAGTGTAATATCTTGTAAAGTTGTTAAATTATTGATAGGATAATTTCCAGGGGCATTAATTTCTCCAGTAACCACTATAGATTTAATTGGTTCAAAAAAACTGTTCTTGGGGAATGTTATGTAGTCGCCATTTTGTAGTTTAATATTTTCATCTAAAGATGTAATAATGCGTAAAGGGCTAATGCCGGAATCATTTTTTCTAAATATTTTTATATTAGTTAGATCTATCGTTCTGTAGAAATCAAGGTCTTCTTGGGACATAGTTGCATTGAAGATATCTTTAAGTTTAAAATCTTTATTATATGGGTACTTCCCTGGATTTTTAATTTGCCCTCCAACCATTACAAAGCTTTTGACTTCAGGCCTTAAAGGGACATGTATGCTATCTCCTTTAGATATTTTGATATTATCAAAACTATCTAAATGGGAAACTAGCCTGCCTAGATTTGATGAAGATTTTTTGTGAATTTGTACAAAATCTGATGCTTTAGAATCTAAGCCCCCTGAAAATGAAATTATTTTTTCTAAACTCTCGTTTGGTAGGGTTTCGTAATAACCGGGCTTTAATACTCTTCCAGTAATTGCTATAGTTGATTTTCTTGGAGGGACATAAACAACATCTTGATCTAGTAGCCTTGTGCTGTTATATGTTTTTGCTGATATCAAATAATCATATATATCTGAATTAGAAATAATTTCACCATTTCTAATTATTTTGATATCCCTAAGCGTGCCTTTTATATCAACACCACCAGCTTGAATTAACCCTGTTACAACAGTAGAAAACGGATGAACTAAATGGACACCTGGTATATTTACAAACCCAACAAAATGAACGTTTACAGACTTTAACTCACCTAAAGTGAGATCGATAAATGATTTTGGTGAGTTACTGATAAGTGTAGAATAAACACGAGAATATTTAGAAGTTATATAATCCTTAGCAACATCAACAGACTTGCCTCCAATATTCAACATACCAATTTTTTCAATAAAAATCTGACCATCGCGATTTATTATTTGGTTTTCATAAGAATTTGATTCTCCCCACAATGAAATTATGACTTCATCTCCAGGACCTAAAATATAACTTTTTGAAATTGGAAGATTTTGCCAAAAAGGTATGGAGTCTCTTTTTGTAAAAAAATCGTACCCTATATAAGGCATTTTTCGAACCGAATCTTCATAGAATCTTAATTCTTTTAATAATTTTTCAGTATTTACAAGTAAAGATTCAATATCTTTTCTAGAATAAATCAATTTATCAGGTAAAGCAGTGCTCTTAGCTGTTTTTTCTGCTTTGGCAACATCCTCTGGTTTTTGAAGAGATTGCCTTTCAAGTACTTTTTTATACTCATCTTGCAATTTTTGCAATTCTTGAAGATTTTGTGCGAAAATAGAGCTGCATCCCAAAGCAATCGAAAATAACAATATTTTATATAGTTTCATCGCCAATATTAAGGTTTATTGACTTAATGTCAAATTATATTTACATAAATTAAAAGACTACATTTTCTAAAAAAAAAATTATTTTACAATTTGTAATATTTTAAAAAAAGACTGTATTTATAGAAAATATTAATGTTTTTGTTCTTTGTAGCGATCCTTCTTCGAAGGTTTCAAGCCATACATTATTATTATTATCAACAAATCCATAATGTTCAAAATATTCGTTCTCATAGTAAAGAGTGATCTCATATTTTTTTATTTGATAGGTTAAAGATAGTCTAGATTCAAATTTAACTTCAGGTGGAAAAGAAAATGTAACACCGTGTCTTTCATAGTTTATGCCATACATTAGGCTTTTATTTTCATCCATATAACCAGCAAATATTAAAAGATCGTCACTGTCCGACCCAGCATGCGCTGACCATCTTCTATTTTTAAATGATGAATAATTATATCTTTTATTTTCATACCAATTTGCTGAAGGAATTTTATTATAATACGAACTCTGCAAAAGTCGAGTGTATTCAACTCCAAAGAATAGGTTTTCATTTTCAAAAATATCCATTTTCCTAAAGCCAAGATTCGATCCAATTTGATGTCCCGAGTATAAATCAGGATTTATATCATCAAAATTATTTTTTGGGCTACCAATTTCTGCAAATATTTCTAGATTATATTGAGGAAATCGTAGAATTCCATAGTAATCATTTATTACATCCCAATTTTGTAATCTTACATTATTAAACATTAAAGTAAATGCATCATTAATACCCCAATCGATTGTTGGTATTCCTCCACTGAGTATGTTCCTGCTATAGCCTAGTTCAATATTTTTATATTTAACATTAAGGAATAAAGCGGATAAATAGAATTCTGCTTTTAGATGATTATTAAAGGAGTCTGAAATTAAATATTTAAATTTTAATGACAATTCATTGGTAGATCTATTGTTAAATCCTATTATGTAATGATTAAATCCTTCGGAATTGTTACTCAATACAATACTATTATGTATTCCAGGGCCCCACCAATGATTCCAATTGCCATACCCAATAAATAAACCTCGATAAATAATTTGAAATCCAGTATTTTGAAAATTTATAGGATATGAATTGCTCTTGGTGTCATTTAAAACAGAAAATGAGCGCTGCTTCTCTGGTAGAATTAATGATTCGGCCTTGTAATTTCTCATTGTAGGTTGAAATGAGAAAAAGAAGTATTTTGAATAATAGTCAAACTGATAAGATATAATACTTCCTGATCCTTTTGGAAAATAATATCCATTAAAATTTTCTGTATTTGGCAGATTAGTATTTAAATAAAAAATGTTTGAAAATGAAAGATGTGTTTTGTTTTTGAAATCTCTTGATATTTTATTTGTTCTTAACCTTTCTGCCCAACCCGAATGTGATGTAAAAAATAAAGTTGGATGCTCTAATCCAGGACTATTTAATGATTCCTGCGAATACGCTAATATAGAAATCAAGAAAATAAAAAAAATACCTCTTAGCTTATTCATATAAATCTATTTCTCAATTATAAAATTATAACCAAACCAAATTATGTTGCTTCGTGAATTATCATTATTTGAATAGTTATAATTGTTCACTTTCTCACTTTCCAGTGTAATATTTATTATGTGGTTACTTGAGATTCTGTATTGTGTCGCTATGCTAAATTCATATTTTAACTCAGGAAAAGTCATACTATTTACTCCATGCCTTTCTTTATTATAAGAAATAAGAGAAAATATTTTATCATTTCCAATTCCTAAGTAAATAATTGAATCGTCAGACGATGAACCTGAATGTGCGCCAATTCTTCTTCCTTCATAACTAAAATAATCATGATAAGCATATGTATAAAAATTATTTTGTGAGGGAGAACCTCTAAAAAATATTGGATTCATAGTATTTGACTGTTTAGTGCTTAATAATTCATATCCAGTAAAAATAATATATTTATTTATTTTTGTATATTTATTAATTCCTAATGTATATCCAAGTGTATGATCCCAGTGAGCCCTTAAATCTGTAAAATTTGATCTATTATCATCACTGGCTATATCTGCATAAATATTCAATAATATCTCAGGAAATGAAATTTTAAAATATCCAGTTAATACTTCGTCCCAATAATCAAAACCTGGAGTTCCAGGTATTGTATAATCTAGGCTTGTTTTACTACTTCCAAATAAGGGCTCTAATACTAATTTAGCTGCATCTAATATTGTCCATTTTTTTTTAAAGTTTGTATCTTGGCTTAAGGTTGCTAATTGACCAGAAATAAATGTTCTATTTATTCCAAAAGTTATTTTTGGTTTAGAGTTGTAGGTTATACTGCTGTTCAAACCTGAAAAATATAGCTGGACATCATTTGAACTTTTATAGGGTATAGCGATTATTTTTGCACCAATAGAAAAATTTCCAAACTTGAGATCTTTAAAAGAACCTATAGAGAATGTCTCAAGACTCTTAGCATTTGTTGAAAGTGAAATTGACGAGTGATATCCTGGTCCCCACCAGTTACTAACTTTTCCGTAGCCAAACCCAATTCCGTTATAATGAATAACTATCTGAGACTGTCTTAATCCAAAATCTTTTTTGATATCATTAGAATTCAATAGAGAATTATTATTTATTTGATAAGTACCCAAATCAACATTTTTTTCCAATGAAGTAAAGTTTTTCTGACTTTCTACTTGATATGGTTCTAGCTCTAAAAGATACCAATCCCCTGCATATGAAAACCTCAAACTATTAAATCTTGTAAAACTTCCTTTAGAAAATATTTCAGCATTATTATCAATATTTGGATGACCACTATTTAGAATTAACTGTGAATTAAATTTTAAATGCAATCGCTTGATAGATTTTTTAAAATTATTAGATTTAAAACTATTGTTATAATCATTGAATAATCTATAAAGAGGCATGATTTGATGGTTTCTTTGAATAAAGTTTTGAGAAAAACCAATACTACAAATATGAAAGATTTTTAAAGAAAAAAATATAGTTTTAAATAAAAAATTAGCCTTTATGGTTATCAAGAACTATACCTACTATATAATCAAGCTGATTTTTTGTAAGGGATGAACCGGAAGGTAAACATAAACCTTGTTTAAACAAGCTCTGTGAAACATCTATATTGTCTTTTGTTATATAAATACAATCTTTATAAAATGGCTGCATGTGCATAGGCTTCCAAACAGGCCTGGCTTCAACATTGTTTCTATCTAACCTGTCAATTATTTCTATTATTTCGGATCCAAAGGATTTTGAATCAATTAACACAACACTTAACCATCTTGAAGATTTACCATAATTAGATTCTGCAACTAAATCAATTCCTTCAACTTCTTTAAAATTTTTATAGTAATAGTTTGCAATTTCCCTTCTTGATTTAACTCTATCATCAAGAACTCTCAATTGGCCTCTTCCGAGTGATGCTAATAAATTACTCATGCGATAATTAAACCCTAATTCTTTATGCTCATAATGAATTACAGGTTCTCTAGATTGTGTAGCCAAGAATCTTGCTTTTTTAATCATTTTTTCGTCGCCACTAATGAGCATTCCCCCTCCGCCAGTTGTAATTATTTTATTTCCGTTGAAGGAGAAAACTCCAAAATCTCCAAAAACACCACATTTTTTTTCTTTGTAAGATGCTCCTAATGCTTCAGCTGAATCCTCTATTACTTTTACATTATATTTTTTACATAAAAAAAGGATATTATCATAGTCAGCGCTTTGACCATATAAATCAACTGATATCAGTGCTTTAGGCTTATATTTTTTAAATGCATTTTCAAGTAAATTAGGCTCTAAAGTCCATGTTTCTTTATTAACATCTATAAATACGGGGACTGCTTGTTCATAGATTATAGGATTAGCGCTAGCAGCAAAAGTTAAGCTAGGGCAAATAACATAATCACCCTTCTTTACATTTGACAGTCTTAATGCTAAATGTATAGCAGCAGTACCTGTGCTTAAAGCAGCTGCAAATCCATAATTTAAGTACTCTGACATTTCTTTCTCAAAAGCATCAACATTAGGCCCTAAGGGTGCAATCCAATTTGAATCAAAGGCCTCTATAAGAAATTGTTTTTCTGATTCCCCCATGTGGGGAGGAGATAAAAATATTCTATCTTTCACTTTTTTATAACCCTAGCTGGTATACCAAATGCTGTTACATTGTCAGGTATGGATTTGCTTACTAAGCTATGTGCGCCTATTATTGTATTTTCACCAATTGTTACATTTGGTAGTATGGTAGTATGACTTCCGATTCTGCAATTTTTTTTAAGAAAAACTTTACCTGATTTATCGTCAATTGTAGAAACAGAATAAATAGAACAATGTGAACCAATTTGCACATGATCTTCAATATAAACACCGTACATAGCATTAATGTATGTGAATGCGCCTATATCTGTCTTATTCCCCAATTTTAAGCCATCAACATTTTGCACTAACCAATTATAATCTGTTAATTTGTTATTTAAGATTTCTGGTTTAATCCAATTTTCAAATCTAGTGTTTCTTTTCATTGTTTCCCTTAAACTTATACATAGTTGAATGATCTCTGTGTTTAATATCTTGCCTTAAAAATACTTTTGGTAAAGTTATAAAAATAATTTTTAAATCTAACCAAAAAGTTTGATTCTTTACATACCAAATATCATACTCTAATTTGTCTGTCCAGCTCAAACTATTTCTACCTTTTATTTGTGCCCACCCTGTGATACCAGGTTTTACAGTATGCCTTAATGACTGTCTCTCGTTATATAAATCTAAATATTCAGCTAACAAAGGCCTTGGACCAACTAAACTCATACTGCCTATTAAGACATTAAATAAATTTGGGAGCTCATCAAGGCTGCTTTTTCTTAAGAAATTTCCAATCTTGGTTAATCTTTTTGAATCAGCCAATAATTTTCCATTTGAGTCAATTGTGTTTTGCATTGTTCTAAATTTAATGAATCTAAATTTTTTATTTTTAAAGCCTGGTCTTTTTTGAATAAAAAAACATGGAGCACCTAAATCATAAAAAACAAGTGCAACTAAGGCTAAAAATAAAGGAGATAGAACGATAATAAGTAAAAATGAAAACAAAAAATCAAAGATTCGCTTTATCATAAATCTAACTCTTTAATTATTGCTTCATTCACTTTGTGTACATCAAATTTCTCTTCAGCTAAAATTCTACTGTTCTTGCCCATATCTACTATGATTTTAGGGTTTAAAATAAACTTCTCCATTGCACTAGTTAATCTATTTGAATTATTAATTGGTATCATAAAACCATTAAAATCATTGATTACGGTTTCTCTACACCCTGGCGAATCACATGTAACTACAGGTTTGCACATAGACATTGCCTCTAAAGTTGTTCTTGGGGTCCCTTCACGATAAGAAGGAAGAACAAATACAGAGCATTCTTCAATAAATTTTCGGACATCAACTTGATAGCCGTGATAATTAATTATTTTATCTTTTTGTAGTTTTATTATTTGCTTTACGTCAACCGCAGAGGGCCCTTTATCCTCCCATCCTATTATATCATAAGAAGTTTTTGGGTAAATTTTCTTTAATTTTTGAGCTGCCTCTAAAAAATTAATTATGCCTTTTTATTTGAGCAGTCTCGCAATGATAAGGAATTTCAAATTGTTATTTTGTGGTTTTGTTTTATAGTAATAATCTAAATCAACTCCCGATCCATTAATTTTAACAGCTTTATTTTTTTTATTAATTATTTTCTTTGAAATAAAATGATTTAGATCATCATTATTTTGAAAAAAAATTGTATTATTATAGGCCAGACTTAGTCTGTACATTTTTTTTACTAATGAACCGATTAATATTTGTTTTTTTGTTTTGCTATAAAATGAATATCCTAAGCCTGTTATAATAGAGTAAATATTTTTAACCCCAGCTAGCTTTGCAGCCAAAGAACCATAGATTATTGGTTTAACTGTATATGAGATAACATAATTAGGTTTAATTTTTTTTAATAATATCATAAGATTTATAAATGAAATCAAATCCATAAATGGATTCATTCCAGTTCTAATTAATATGTATTCTTTAAAATGGACACCAATTTTCTCTAATTTGTTTTCAATATCATTATCTTTATCTGGAGCAAGTGCTATCACTTTATTGTTTTTTGAAAGCTTTTTTAATAGATGACCCCTAAAATTTGTAAGCGATAAGCTATGACTTGCTATAATGACAATTCTGTTGCTTTTCAACTCAACTACTCAATTTCTTATAATTTTTATACCAAACCTCAAGAGTAAAAATATTCCAAAGCATTTTTGCCCTTTTAATTGGAGAAATATCAATTTTTTTTGATAAAATCTTTGAAATAAAAGCCTTGTCAATATAGTCTGAAGAAATCTTTGGTGAACATAAGTAGTCCGATATGATTGATTTCAACTGATTGTCTATCCAGAAAGGTAAAGGCACTTCAAAGCCTCTTTTCGGCTGCTTGATTATTTCATCAGGTAAGTATTTTTTTGCTAGCTTCCGTAAAATGTATTTTGTTGTAAGCTTATTAACTTTTAAATGATTTGGAAGTAGAGGCGCAAGCTCGAGAATATCTTTTCCCAAAAAAGGACTTCTTCCTTCTAGTGAGTTTGACATTGTTGCTATGTCCATCTTTACTAATAAATCTCCGAATAACAAAGTATCAAAATCAGTGCCCATCATTAAATCGAGAGAATTTTTAATATCAACAATATTTTGATTTATATCGTTAGTAATTTGATCTAAGCCTACATTTTTATCATTGAAATAACTTAAATGGTCCTCAAAAATATCAGTAGTTGAGCTTAAATAAGTTTCAATTGGATTTTTTTTACTTACTAAGGATGCTAATCGATGAATATAGCTGTTAATTGACATCTTATCATTTGGAGGATATGAAAGATTTGAATAAAATGATAAAATAAATTCTATAGTTGGATTAGATCTGAAAAAATTAAAATATCTATAAGGCACATACCTTCTATAACCACCAAAAAGCTCATCACCACCATCGCCATTAATAATTACAGTCAAATGCTTCTTGGCTTCTTTACTAATATAGTAAGATGGAATTGCAGAACTGTCAGAAAAAGGTTCACTGTAATTTATAAGTATTTTTTCAATTTCATTTGAAAGATTGTCATAGTTTATCTGTAGTGTTTTGTGATTTAGTTTATATTTTGATGCAACAAGTTTTGATAATTTTGATTCATCGTATTGACCATCAAATGAAACGGTAAAAGTTTTTAAATTATTATTATATTTTGAAGCAATTGCAGAAATTAATCCACTATCAATACCTCCAGATAAAAAAGATCCAACTTCTAAATCTGAACTAGTGAGTCTTCTTTTTACAGATCTTTTAAGTTGAAAATCAATTTTTTCTAGTGCTTCGTTCTCCGTTATATTTAATTTTTTAGATTTGTATAATTTTGAAATATCCCACCATTTATTAATAATAATTTTGTGATTAATGGTATCAAACCAGCCATAACTTCCTGATGGTAATTCATACGTATCATTAAGTGGTGTTTGAGATTTATAAAAAATCCAGTTCTGAGAAAAGCATTAATATTATTGGAGTTTATACTAGTTGAAGTGTTTTGCATTATGGTTCCAATTTCACTCGCCATAAAGAAAGAATTATTTTGTTTATAGTAGTAAAGGGGTTTCTTTCCTGCGCGATCCCTTGCGAAAAATATTTTTTTTGAATTTGAATTATAAACTATAAATGAAAACATTCCATCGAGATGCTTTAAACAATCCTCGCCATACTTTATAAAAAGATAGAGCAATGTTTCGGTGTCTGAATTTGTTTTAAATGTATAATCACTTAGCATATATCTTAGTTCAAGATGGTTGTATATCTCTCCATTATATGCTATTACATAATTTTTATAAACCATGGGCTGAGAAGCGCCTTGCGAAAGATCTTGGATGGCTAATCGATTATGAAAAATATTTAGAGCCCCATCTACAAAAGAACCTTCTGAATCTGGACCTCGGTGTCTCATCGTACTGTGAATTTTTTGTGAATTAATATTATTAATATTAATTGTACATGCAAATCCGCACATTTTATATACCTAGCTCTTTATATATCTTTTCATATTTTTTATGCATTAAATCAATGCTGAAGTTATCGATTATTCTTTTCCTGGCCATTTTTCCAGTTTTAATCAATCGTTCACTAGGAAGACTGACCATAATTTTAATTGCTTCAGCAATTTTTTGTGGGTTATTGGGATTAACGACTCTACCGTATTCACCAACTATCAGCTTGCAATCCCCAACGTTTGTTACAATACATGGAATTTCAAAAGCCATTGCTTCACATATAATGTTTGGAAAGCTTTCAAAATGCGATGGAGATATTAGAAGATCGCAA
>MDTB01109949.1_pt1 | contig 24854 bp, 21 predicted proteins | sample 811161 | NCBI WGS metagenome assembly MDTB01 (sample SAMN05326650, study PRJNA326480) | marine metagenome | isolation source: seawater | place: Mediterranean Sea | collected 2009
ACTTACTTTATTTATAGGTTTCGCATCTTTATCTGTATCTGTTAACCAAACTTGCCATTTAACTTCTAAAATAGTTGGATCAACTGTCTCGTTATAAAGCACCCATCTTTTATTTTTATTTCTCTTATGTCTAAAAAACTTATTACCGTTTTTATCTTCAGCAATTTTTTTACCGTGAAAGAGGGAGTATATTAATGTTCCAATACTATTAGTTATCATTTTTATCTCTAGGATTTATTTAATAAAATATTTTTTAATTTACTGTAATCATAGGCTCCAGGTAAAATTTGGTTGCCTATTATAAAAGTTGGTGTACCTCTTATTTTTAAATTGTTTGCTAACACTATGTTTTTTTTAATCGCATTTTGTACTTCTAAAGAATACATATCTTTTTTAAATTTATTTATATCTAAACCTAGTTTATTTGCTGTTTTCAATAAAAAACTTTCAGATATTAATTCCCTATTATTTAGTAATATTGTGTGAAACTTGAAATATGCTTCTTGCTTATTTGCTGCTAAGGAAGCTTTCGCAGCTAGCTCTGATGTTTCAGACAATATAGGATAATCAATAAAAACTACTTTAATATCCTTAATATTATTTATTAATTCAGTAATAGTAGAGAGTGTTTTTTTGCAATAGCCACAATTATAATCTATGAACTCTATAAGTACTAAATTACTTGATTTATTGCCAATGCTTGGAAAAGTATTATGTATACCTTCTTCATAAAAGTTATTTAAGGTACTTTCTATATCTTTTTTATCTTTTTCTTTTTGGTTTAAAGTATATTGTTCTAATGATTCTATTATTACTTCAGGATTTTTTAGTATGTATTCCTTAATTATTTTTTCAATTTTTAAATCTTTATTTAAGTTATCGGAATAAGACATATTAGATATGAATATTAATATAAGTATTATAAAAAATTTTAACATAGTGTCCTTTTATTTTTTAAATTTGATTTAATAAATTAATTATATCAGAAGCTCTTAAATTTTCTGAACTAAATTTCTTAGTAGATGAAAGAACTTTTTCAGCGAAATATTTTGCATTTAAATGGTCTCTTTTTCTTAAAAACTCTTCTGCTGCTGATAAATTAGCTTTAGCTGGCTCTCCTAAACGGTTATGAGCAATACCTTTTAATCGCCATGCTAGTATATTATTAGGTTCTTTTGCAATTACAAATTCTAAATATTTTTTAGTTTCCTGAGCTTTTTCCAAGTCATTAGCATCTTCTAAAAGTAAACCACAAAGTGATAATGTGATAAGCACAGATTCGGGAATTATTTTTAAAGATTTTCTATATAAACTTATAGCTTGTTTAATTTTCCCATTTTCAGCTAGGATTTGAGCTTTTAATTCAATAAAATAAGGGTCATTAGGATAGTCTTTTAATAAACTATTAATTTCTGATATTGCTTTTTTATACATAGGCACCCTATAATATGCTATAGCTCTAGCGTACCTACTATGTAATGTGTTATCTTTATTTTTTAGTAGGGTCCTGCCTGGGTTTTCGAGAAACCCTTCTAGTTTAGCTTTAATTCTTAAATAGGATAACTTATCAAAGGTACTTTCAGAAAAATTCGTTTCCTTTGAGGTTTTTTGCTTTATAAGGTCCATTCTTGCTTTAGAGAGAGGGTGTGTTCTCAAAAACGGATCTTGTCTTTCCATAATTAGAAGTTCCTGTCCATATAGCTTATCTAATATAATACTTAATGATGCTGGGTTTCTTTTTACTTTTTTTAAGAATTCAATAGCTAATGTATCCGCTACGTATTCGTTTCCTCTACTAAAAGAAAAGAAACTTTTAGTTGCAATGGCTGGACCAACCGAGAGTATGGTTTTAGCTATATCCATTCTATCATTATTGAAGTTATCATTCGAGCTTCCTGCAATTATTAATCCCATTCCTAATAAGCTTGTAATAAACTGATTGCCTTGAAGTTTTTTTATTGTTTGTTTCATTTTAATTATATGGCCTGCTTTAATATGTCCAATTTCATGGGCTATTACACCTATTAAGCCACTTGCGCTTCCGGCTTTAATAATAAGTCCTGTATTTAAAAACATATTTTGTCCATCGGTAACAAATGCATTTATTGTTTTATCTGCTATTATATGAATTTGTAAGCTATCATCATTTATCCCTGCTACTTTTAAAATAGGATTGGTCCAAGAATAAAGTATATTTTCTATCTCTGTATCTCTTATAAAATTTGAAAAAACATTTTTTTGAAAAAAAATATTATTTAATATAAATATATATAATAAATACTTAAAAATATTTTTTAAAAAGGTTATCATATTCATACTATAGGAGATTTAATATAAAAACGTCAAATAGATCTAAAATAAACCCTTTTTATGCAATAGAAATATTTGAAAAAGGAGAAATTTACAGAAAAAAATATGGCGAAGTAAAAAACTTAGCTCTAGGAGAGCCTTCATCTAATTTACCTTATAAATTACTTCTAAATTTAAAAAAGGGATTAACAAAAAAAAAATTTGGTTATACTGAATCCATTGGAACAACTTCATTAAGACAATTAATATCGCAACACTATAAAGATACTTATAAAGCCCATATTTCAATTGATAATGTTGCTATAACCTCAGGCGCCTCAGCTGGCATACTTATGTCTTTGATCAGTCTATTTGATAAAGGAGATAAAATTGCTATAACAAGACCGGGTTATCCTGCTTACAAAAATATAATAAATGCATTAGATATGCACTGTTATTTTATTAATACAAAGTTAGAAAGTAACTTTCAATTAACACCAAATCTAGTAAAGAAGTTACCTAAATATATTAAAGGTATTATTATATCAAGTCCCTCTAATCCATGTGGAACAATTATACCTGATCAAGCAATGCAAGAAATAATTGAAATATGCAAGGTTAAAAATATTCAAGTTCTATCTGATGAAATTTATCATAAAGTTGAATATAATAGAAGAAAACTTAATACAGCATATATGTTTAACAAAGACTCTATAATTATAAATAGTTTTTCAAAATATTTTCTCATGACTGGTTATAGGTTAGGTTGGGTAATAGGTGATAAAAAATTTATTAAAAAAATCAGAAATATATCCATGAATTTTTATTTAAGCCCCTCTAGTATTTCGCAATATATTGCAGAACATGTATTCGATTATTATAGCTATTTTGATGATATAGTATTGAATTATTTAAATAATAGAGATTTACTGATAAAGACTTTAAATAAAATAGGTTTGAATGATTATATTTTTCCTAATGGAGCGTTTTACTTATATGTAAAAATATCAAAAATACACAGTAACTCTTACGAATTTTGTAAAAAAATGGTAGAGGATATAGGTGTCACTGTTGCTCCAGGTATAGATTTTGATGATATAGAAGGTAAGAAATATATTAGAATATCTTATTCTTGCAAAAAAAAAGATTTAATTAAAGCTTTAAGATTAATAGAAAAATGGATTTAATTATTTATCCCACCAACCAGTTTTAGATGCTACTATTTTTTTAACTTCTTTTTTTCTGGGAACTTTTTGTATTTTTCGCTTCTTTTGCACTTTACTAACTTTTTTGATGGGAACTACATTTTTTTTTGTTATTTTATTTTTTCTTACACTCTTTTTTTTATCGATTTGATCATCATTATTTTTAGGTAACTCTTCGTTTTTTTTATATAATTCTTTTTTCTTATTAATTTTTCTAGGATTTTTATTAGTCTTATTTACTTTTTTTGGATCTCTATGTTCTTCCTCTCTAGCTGATATTTCATTATTTTTTTCAAATGTTATAAAAAATTTATTTAAATCTAAATTATTATCTACAAACATTTTTATAATATTATTATTTTCATTTTTAAAGTTTATAAAGTCGTATTTATAATTTAATAGGTATTCAGACATTGCGGAACTTATTCTTAGTACAATAATTTTCTTCTCTAATGTTTTAAGCATTAACTCAATATTTCTTATAATTTGCAGAGCTTGAGATTCAATAGATCTTACTAGCCCTGTACCATTACAATGACTACATTCCTTATAATTGATTTCTAGTAAACTTGGCCTTAATCTTTGCCTAGATAGTTCTAATAAGCCAAAAGTTGAAATTCTACCAATTGCTATTCTAGCTCTATCTCTTTTTACAGCGTTTTTAAATATATTTTCAACAAGATAATTATTTTTTCTTATATTCATATCTATAAAGTCTATTACTATGAGACCACCTAGGTCTCTGAGTCTAATTTGTCTCGCTATCTCTTTAGCGGCTTCAACATTTGTTTTAACTGCAGTAGTTTCGATATCCCTTTCTAAGGTAGATCTTCCTGAATTTACATCTATGGCTACTAATGCTTCAGTAGGGTTTATAACAATAGAGCCCCCTGAAATTAAATTCACTTCTGACTTATATATTAACTCAATTTCCTTTTCTATTTCATAATGATTAAAAATAGGTAGGTTATTTTTATATTTTTTAACAAGACTAGACTTGCTAGGCATTAATGTTTTCATAAATGCTTTTCCTAACTTATAAGAGTCATCACCTTCAATAACTATCTCTTTTAAATCATTAGAAAAATTATCTCTTATGGCTCTTTTTATTATATGATTTTCTTCATGAATAAGTATAGGAGCTATTGACTTTAAAGTTTTATTTTTTATTTCTTGCCATAATTTAAATAAATAATCATAGTCTCTTTTTATTTCGACTTTAGATTTATCACCACCAGCTGTTCTCAATATTACAGACATTTCTTCAGGTATATTTAAATTGTTTAATATATCTTTCATTTTTTTTCTATTATTAAAAGTAATTTTTTTACTTATACCTCCTGAGTTTGCAGAGTTAGGCATTAATACACAATATCTTCCTGCCAATGAAAGAAAGGTTGTTATTGCTGCTCCTTTAGTGCCTCTTTCTTCTTTTGTAATTTGTATAAGTAGTATTTGTCTTTTTTTAATTACTTCCTGAATTTTATATCTAGAATATAGCTTGCTTCTTCTAATACTAGCTTGTTTAAGAGTATTTGTTTCATTAAAAGAAACTACCTCTTCTTCATTTTCACTGTTTTTATTTTTTTTCTTATTTTTTTCTTCTAAATTACTTTTATGCAGTGTATTTGCTAGAAGTGCTTCTTTGTCGGATACTGGTATTTGAAAGTAATCGGGATGAATCTCATTAAAAGGTAAGAAGCCATGTCTATTATTCCCATAATCAACAAAGGCAGCTCTTAATGAAGGCTCAACCCTAGAAACTTTAGCTAAATATATATTTCCTCTAAGTTGTTCTTTTGTACTGCTTTCAAAGTCTAAATCCTCTATCTTGTTGTCTTCCAATATCAGTATTCTTGTTTCCTCTAAATGAGCAGCATCTATTAACATGCTTTTTTTCATCAATTTTAAATCTCCAAATTTTTTTATTCATTAATTATTATTGTGTTATGTATGTTTGTTAATTTTTTTTCAATTAATTTATATGTAATTATATTATACTTATTTAATAATATTAAAAAAGTATTATGTGACAATTATGTTCTTATTGAAACTTTTATTAGTTAGTTTTTTTTATCTCACTTCATTTTTAGTATACTCGAATGAAGAGACCTTAGTAAATATTAGACTTTCTGATAATGTAAAGAATAAATCATCTAGAATAGTTTTAGATTTAAATCATAAAGCACCCTATACAGTTTTTGTATTAAGTAATAACCCACGTTTAGTAATAGATATAGAAACTAAAACTTTAAAAAGAAAGTTTGGAAGTAAAAGTATTTTTATAAAAAATATAAGAGCTAGAGATACAGATAAGAATGTTTTAAGAGTTGTTTTTGACCTCAAGAAAGATTCATATATTCTTAAGCATTTTTATCTAAAAAAAAATGATAAAGATATATATCGTCTAGTAATAGATATTAAAGTTAAAAGTAATAGTGCAATAAAAACGGTAGATAAAAAGCCTAGAATAAAATCTAGTTTTATAATTACATTAGACCCAGGTCATGGTGGAATTGACCCAGGTGCAATAAACTTAGGTAAAAAAGAAAAAAATATAACTCTATTGGCAGCGAAGGAACTTAAAAAAATACTTTTAAAAAAAGGATTTAAAGTATACTTAACTAGAGCTAGTGATAAATTTATATCTTTAAGAGAGAGAAGAAATATAGCGAAAAAAAATAATAGTGACTTATTTATATCTCTACATGTAGATAGTCTTAAGAGAAAGTCTACTAGAGGAACTTCTATTTATACTTTATCTGAAAAAGCATCAGATAGAATAACTGCTAGACTAGCTGAAAGAGAGAACAAAGTAGACTTAATAGCAGGAGTAAACCTTGAAGATGTCGACAATGAGGTAGCATCAATCTTGTTAGACCTTAATAGAAGAGATACTAAAAACTCTTCATCCTTATTTGCTGAAAATTATGTAAATATAGCCAGAAAAAATGGTCACAGGTTATTAAGAAGACCTCATAGGCATGCTGGTTTTGCAGTATTAAAATCAACAGAAATACCTTCTGTATTAATAGAATTAGGTTTCTTATCAAATGTAAAAGATGTAAAACTGTTAACAAAAAAAAATAGCAGAAATAGGTTATTAACTTCTTTAGCAGCTGCTATAGAGTTATATGCAAAGTCTAGAAAAAGTATTAATTAGGCGACCTTCCTTGAGCTGGCCCGCCTTTATCTGAGGATGTACTATCTTCATTTTTATTGGAATTGAAGTTTATGTTTTCAATTTCTTCAAATACGGCTTGATAGCTCTTATAATCCCTTGAGTTTCTATGACTCCCTTGCTGTAACATTCTTTTAGATATAGAATTAAAAGGACAACCTCTTTTTTCAATACCATTTATTTTATGCATCCAATTGCCAGCGAGATCAATTCTACAAGAGCCTGAGTCACTTATAACCTCAGAAAGAGTTAAAGTTCTTGTATTTACACCTAAACCACTTAGTATATTAACACTTAATATATAGTTCAAATTTGGTATTTCGTAAAGGTTACCATCTATATCAAGAACTAAAGTACCTATAGATGACTTGACTCCCTTATAAGTTTTAGGCAAAATAAAAAAAAGTAATTTATCATTTGCATCTAGAATTTCACCACCTAAGAGAGAAAAACTTAATAATCTTGCTTCTGCTACATCGGTTGTAGCTACCATATTATTTTCTCCAAAAAAGACTTTTTTTACTTCATCTGATAGCAGTTCCATTATTACATTTTGTTGTGTTGCAAAATCATTCATTAAAATATTTATAGCATCAAAAAGACTAATAGATTTAGGAGTTACTTGATTTCTCATAAAATCTAAAATAATTTCATTATTATTCTTAGAGGCTAATGTAAAAGCTTTTAACATATCATCATAAGGTAACTCATATGCTCCTAAAAGAGTATTACCAAAAAACACCACTTCAGAACAGTCACTTAAAACTAATTTTATTTTTGAAGAAAATTTATTAAAAATTTCTAAATCATCTTTATTAAGTGTTGAGAAGCTAAGTATATCCATTCTCATTTCTCTTGAATCTTTTAACTGATTTGAGTAATGCTTTATTTCTAATAGTTTTAAATCTGACTTTGATAATCTAGGACCTTCTTCATTATTTCCTGCATTAAAAGGTTTCAATTCTTTCTTTACAAAGTCTAAAACCTGTTTGTTACTGTTAATTCTACACTTTTTTCTACTCTCTTGAGCAACAACTAAATTAATATTGTAAACTATAATTATAATGAAAACTAAAATTTTACTAAATGACATGAACAAAAAATATCATAACTAATATTTATTTCAATAACTCTATTTTTTTTAATTTTTCTCCAGTAACAATATCATAAATATAAATAATATATTCTTCATTTTTTTTATATCTAACTATTATATTCTCCTGATTAATATAAAATTCTTCAACTTTATAACCTTCTAACTTCCTGATACTAATAGTACTAGTTTTAAAATTATTTAAATTATTAAATTTATGATATATTCCAATAGTTAAAATTATTAACCCTAATATTATTAAGATACCCATAAAAATAACAGAAAATTTTAAAACTTTTATATTCATAATTCTTACAATAACATGAAATCATCAAATTTTGAAAAAATAGAAAATAAATTAAATATAGTCTTTCAGGATGATTATATTGTAGTAATAAATAAAAATTCAGGGCTATTGAGTCATTGTAATAAAAATGATAACAAAAGTAGTGTAGTGAAATTATTAAGAAAAGATAATGTAAAATTATTTAGTGCTGAAGATCCTCTAAAAGATGGAATAGTACATCGATTAGATAAAGATACTTCAGGTTTAATGGTGCTTGCTAAAAATTTAAAATCATACAAAAACTTAGTCAGACAATTCCAAAATAGAGATGTATTGAAGATATATAAGGCATATTGTTGGAGTATTCCGTTACCATTAGCAGGTGTTATAAATAAACCAATATCAGCTTTTTTAAATAGGAAAAAAGTTAGAACAAAAAATATTGGTAAAGAAGCAATTACAGAATATAAAGTAATAAAAAATTTTAATAATTATTTTTCAGAAGTAGAGTGTAAAATACTTACTGGAAGAACCCATCAAATCCGTGTCCATATGCAGTCAATAAAGTGTCCTCTTGTAGGAGATCAGCTATATTCTAGAGATAGAAATATATCTAAATCTTTTTCAAAAAGACTACAGAAAGTATTAGCAAATTTTAAAAGGCAAGCATTACATGCAGAAATTTTATCATTTAATCATCCAATAAATAAAAAATTAGAAACTTTTAATGTAAATCAACCGTTTGATATGCTGAATTTAAAAAATGTACTAGTTGATGAGTTTGACTCAGTCTGTTAAGATAAGTTATGTCTAATATTACTTTACCTAGCATTACAGCACAGGGAAGCTTAGAGAGATATTTAAGAGAAATTAGAAAGTTTCCACTTCTAAAAATAGAAGAAGAATACACACTCGCAAAGTCATGGAAGAATAATCAGGATATGAATGCAGCGCATAAATTAGTAACATCACATCTTAGACTAGTTGCTAAAATTGCTATGGGATATAGAGGATATGGATTACCTGTTGCCGACCTTATATCTGAAGGCAATATTGGCTTAATGCAAGCTGTAAAAAGATTTGATCCTGATAAAGGGTTTAGATTGGCTACTTATGCTATATGGTGGATTAGAGCTGCTATACAAGAACATATACTACACTCATGGTCTTTGGTTAAAATAGGAACAACTGCAGCACAAAAAAAATTATTTTTTAACCTGAGAAAAATAAAAAATGAATTAAAGCTAATTAATGAAGGAGATTTAAAACCAGAAGATGTAAAAAAAATTTCTAACCGATTATCAGTTGATGAAAAAGAAGTTTATAATATGAATAGTAGGTTAGCAGGACATGATCACTCTTTAAATACTCCATTAAAGCATGATAGCAATTTAGAGTGGCAAGATTGGATATTAGCAAAGGAAGAAAATCAGGAAGTTAGATTAGAAGAAAGTCAAGAGTATAAGTATAGAAAAACTATATTACTAAATGCTTTAGCCTCATTAAATGATAGAGAAAAGGTTATATTTAAAGCTAGAAGAATAGCTGATCCTCAAATAACACTAGAAGAACTTAGTAAAAAATTTAAAATTAGTAGAGAAAGGGTTAGACAAATAGAGGTAAGAGGATTTGAAAAAGTCCAACAATATATTAAGCAATTTTTAAATAATAAGCAAAAAATTAGATTATTAGAAATTAAATAAAGTTTAAAGGAAAGGATCCTTAAATAAAATAGTATCCTCTCTTTCGGGACTAGTCGATAGTAAACTTATTTCTACTCCTGCTAATTCTTTTAAGATAGAAATGTATTTTTTAGCATTTTTAGGGAGTTCTTCAAATATTCTGCAACCTTTGGTACTTTGATTCCAGCCATCAATTTCTATGTATTTTTTCTTTAATTTGTCAGAAGAAATAGTAGGTGGTAAATAATCATAATTTTTTTTATTATAATTATATGATATACAAATCTTAATTTTTTCAAAGCTGTCTAGTACATCTAACTTGGTTAATGCGATGCCTTGAATTCCACAAACATCTATAGACTGTTTTAATAATACTAAATCTAACCATCCGCATCTTCTTTTTCTTCCAGTTACTGTTCCAAATTCATTTCCTAAAGTACCAAGTTTATCACCAATGGAATTATTTTGTTCAGTAGGAAATGGCCCTTCTCCTACTCTAGTTAAATATGCTTTAGTTATACCAAGAGTGTAGTCATTTTTAATAGCGCCTAACCCACTACCTATGCTGGCCTGAGAACTAATTGTATTAGAGGATGTTACAAAGGGATATGTACCATGATCTATATCAAGTAATGTTCCTTGAGCACCTTCAAATAAAATATTTTTTTCTTCATTTTGTAAATTAATTAAATCTTTCCATATGTTTTTGACATAAGGCTTTATAAACTCAGACATATCATATAATTGATTTAAAATATTTTCAGATTTTATTTCTTCAATACCTAAACCTTTTCTTATTGGATTATGATGAAATAAAGCATTTTCTATTTTAGACTTTAAGGTTTTTTTATCAAATATATCACATAATCTTATAGCTCTTCTTCCTACTTTATCTTCGTATGCAGGACCTATGCCTCTTCCTGTAGTTCCTATTTTCACTCCTTGTAATTTATGCTCTCGCGCGGCATCTAGTTCTCTATGATATGAAAGAATAAGAGTAGTAGTTTCTGAAATAGATAATAAGTCTTCATTTATATTAACCCCTTTTTCAGCTACTTCTTTTATTTCTTTAGCTAAAGCCCATAAGTCTAGAACAACACCATTTCCAATGAAAGATTTTCTCCCTCTTACTATTCCAGATGGAAGTAAACTAAGTTTATAAACCTGTCCATTTACTACAAGAGTATGACCTGCGTTATGTCCTCCTTGAAATCTAACTACGGCATCTGCTTTATTAGATAACCAATCAACTATTTTACCTTTTCCTTCATCTCCCCACTGAGAACCTATTACTACAACATTTGACATATTCTTAATTAACCTTTATTAACTTACCATTATTACCAAGAATATAATCACAACTTTGTTTATTAGCTTCTAATAATGAGTTTTTTTTAGGGTATAATTCTTTAATTAAGGTAATGTTATTTTTGAATTTAGTATTACTGGAGTCTATATTGTATGGAACATAAACTTTTGATTTATTTTTGTAATTAGTTGTATCAATTAGTTGACTAACCATAAATGTAATTCCTAGACCAAGCTCGTCATTATTTGATTTGTAGTCTCCTCCTATAGCTATAGGTTTAGCATTCTTTTTATTATAGATTTTAAATCCAAAGGTATAATATTCTAAAAAACTACTACCTTCAGTCATATCTACGGTAAGGGAAAGGTCTCTTTTATTTTTTTTAATAAGTACTACTAATTTGAAAAAGTTTTTTAATAAAAGATTAATTTCCATGGGAAATTTATATTTTTTGTAATTCTTTTGTGCCTCTTCAACTGTTCCTGCCATTAAAATTAGACCTTTTATATAATCATATTTTTTATTATTGATAATACTAGGGTCTTTATTTTTTAAAGCTTCCTTAATATTTTTATTTGATTTTAATTTTAAATTTAACTTTTTATCTATAAACCTAAAAATAGCTGGAAGACTGAAATCAATAGTAATATTTTTTACATTAATTTTAACTAGAGCAGCAATAGTTATATTTAATATTTCTACAATACTTTTAGCCGGAGGACCGCCTATTAGTTCAACTCCAATTTGTCTAAATTGTCTTTCAGACTTATAGTTATCTTTAAGATTTCTGATTACTTCACCTGAGTATGCTAACCTAATAGGCCGGTTATAATGCTTTAATTTAGTACTTGCTAATTTAGCAACTTGGGCAGTGATATCTGATCTTAAAACTAATATTTTTTTAGTTTCAGGTTCAATGAGTAAAAATGAATGTTTATTTACGGACTTAAGAGTATTTTGTGAGATATTGTCTTCATATTCTATCATTGGTGTTTTTACCAAAAGATAACCATTTTTAAAAAATAAATCTAAAATTTCTCTTGATAAGTCTTCCTCTTTATGAGCTCTTTCTGGTAACAATACTTTAAATCCTTCAGGTAGCAAATCATTAATAAAAAAATTTTTCATTTTTAAAATTTTAACGCTTTAACGATTTTTATATTAGTCAACTTTTCTAGAGCAAGAATTAAGCTATCATTTAAAAATTCATCTAATTCAAGTAATGATACTGCTTCTCCTTTTCCAGTTCTACCTAAATTAAAGTTTGCAATATTTACTTTTTCACTTCCTAAAAGTGTGCCTAAGGAGCCAATAAAACCTGGTTTATCATTGTTAGATATAAACAGCATATTTGGAGATATTTCTCCTTCTATTCGCATATTCATTATAGATATTATTCTAGCAGTATTAGCAAAGATAGTACCAGAATATTTAAAAATTTCTTCAGATGTTGATATACTAACATGAATTTCGGATGAATGATTAAAAGCTTCATTTTGATAAGAGGTTATTATTTCAATATTTTTTTGTTTAGCTATTGTTTCAGCATTAATTAAGTTAACGCTTTCCATTCTATTTGAAAAGATACCAGCTATTATATTAGATATAAGAGGTTTAGTATTTAGGGAAGCTATTTCACCTTTGAAAGTAATATTTATTTTTATTATTGTATCTTCTATGATTTGCCCACCAAACTTACCTAGTTTAAGTGATAGGTCTAAAAAAGGCTTCAACTTAGGAGCATCTTCAAAGCTAATTGGAGAAACGTTTATAGAGTTTACTATTATATCATCGTTTAAATAGTCAGATATTTGTTGTGCAACTTGTATAGCAACATTTTCTTGAGCTTCGGAAGTAGAGGCTCCTAGGTGAGGAGTAAGTATTAAATTATCAATATTTAATAAATTTTTATTTTTTGGAGGTTCTTCTGAAAACACATCAAGTGCTGCTCCAGAAATCTTTCCATTTTTTAATAGTGCTATTAAATCTTCTTCAACAATAAGACCGCCTCTAGCACAGTTTATGATCTTTACACTACTTTTACATTTAGTCAGGTTTTCTATATTAAGAATTCCTTTTGTTTGATTAGTAAGAGGAGTATGTAACGTAATGAAGTCTGAATGAATAAGAAGCTCTTCCAAATCTACTTTTTTCCCACCTATCTTTTCAGTTTGATCTTTAGAAAGAAATGGGTCAAAAATATGTACTTTCATTTTTAAGCCAATGCATCTTTCTGCTACTAATGAACCAATATTACCACAGCCTATCATACCTAATGTTTTACCAAAAAACTCAGTACCCATAAATTTACTTTTTTCCCATTTACCTTCTTTAGTAGACTTGCTAGCTTGAGGTATATTTCTTGCTAAAGACATCATTAAACTAATAGTATGTTCTGCAGTTGTAATAGAATTACCAAAAGGTGTATTCATTACTACAATCCCTTTATTAGTAGCTGCTTCAATATCAATATTATCTACACCTATTCCAGCTCTTCCTATAACTTTTAATCTTTTACTAGAGTTAATAATTTTTTTTGTTATTTTGGTAGCCGATCTGATCACGATACCATCATATTCTTCAACAATTTGACATATCTCTTCTTCAGATAACCCTGTTTTTTTATCAAAATGTATACTATTAGCAGTAAATACTTTATCTGCTTGAACACTCATTTTATCAGCAATTAATATTTTTATCATAATAACTCATTCTTTAATAAATTTAATAAAACCCCACTCCAACCAATCTAATAATATATTAATATCATTTTCTTGAACCGTAGCACCTCCCCAAACTCTAATTCCTAAGGGGGCATCTCTGTAAGAATTGATATCATAAGCAATTTTTTCTTTTTCTAAAAAGGAAAAAAGCAAATTCATTTTCTCTTTTAAATTATTCTCTTCGTATTTTTTTAAAATATTACTTTTTACTTTAAGACATATAGAAGTGCATGATATAGTGTTTGAAACTTCTGGTAAAAACTCTAGCCAACTAGAGGAGACTACTTTTTTTTCCACAATCTTTAAATTATTTTTGCTAAGTTCAATAGTTTTATCTATACCACCTATACTTTTTACCCAATTTAAAGAGTCTAAAACATCTTCTATACAGAGCATTGAAGGTGTATTTATAGTACTTCCAGTAAATAATTTCTTATTTACTTTTCCATTATTTGCTAATTGAAAAATTTTAGGTATTGCTCTATCAGGTATAAAGTTCTCCAAACGATCAATAGCTCTTTGACTTAAAACTATTACTCCATGCTGAGCCTCACCTCCTAGAACTTTTTGCCATGAAAATGTTGTAGCATCTAACTTTTCCCAAGGAAGTTGCATTGAAAATGCAGCGGATGTAGCATCGCATATGACCAAACCGCCTCTATTATCAGAAATCCAGTTTCCATCAGGAACACATACTCCAGAAGTAGTGCCATTCCAAGTGAATATTACATCTTTATTAAAATCAACTTTTTTAAGATCAACTAGTTTGCCGTATGAAGCTTTTGTAACTTTAGTATGTGGTACTTTAAGTTGATCAATTATATCTTTTACCCAATCATTACCAAAGCTCTCCCAAGCTAAAACTTCTATTTTTTTTTCTCCAAGCAAAGACCATAGTAGCATTTCTATAGCACCGGTATCTGAGGCAGGAACAATTCCTAAATGATATTCTTCAGGTATTTTTAACAATTCTTTAGTTAAATCAATTACCTCCTTGATTTTATTTAAGGCAATTTTTGATCTGTGTGATCTTCCTAAAATAGCGTTAGCATAAATATCAGTTTTCCAGCCAGGTCTTTTAGAGCAAGGACCAGACGAAAAGCAAGGATTACTCGGTTTTTCTTTAGGTGTTGAATGCATTAATTTCTCTTTCTTAAAATAACGTTGAACTATCTACTGGTCAAACTTTAACTCATAAAATTAGTAAAATGATTTATTGGGTTATGTCCTCTACCTATTATAAAACTATTTTTAATGCCTTTGTGCACATAGTTTATAGATATTTTTACACTATCTTTTAAACTTTTTCCTAAAAATAGATTAGCTGTAATTGCTGATGCTAAGCTACAGCCAGTACCATGGGTATTATTAGTATTAATTCTATTTTTAACATACTTAAAAACCTCTCCATTATTGAGTAAAATATCTGTAATTCTTTTTTTGTTTTCAAACATGTGACCTCCTTTTAACAAGACTCTTTTAACTCCTAAACTGCTAAATTTATCTAAACATATTTGCATTGTTTTTACATTATTTATATTACATCCTAATATTTTTTCTGCCTCTAGTATATTAGGAGTAATTAAAAAACTTTTCAGAATTAATGTTTTTTTTAAATATTCAACAGCTTTTTCTTCTAATAAAGGATGCCCTCCTTTAGCAACCATTACAGGGTCTAAAATAATAGGAGTAGAAGGAAAAAATTTTTCTATACTGTTATTAACTGTCTTTATTATATTAACATTAGATAACATTCCTATTTTGATAAATTTTATATCTAGATCTTCTGCTATTGCCTTTATTTGGGCCTCTATAAATGTTTTTGGTATGTTTAAGATTTTACGAACTCCCATTGTATTTTGTGCAGTTAATGCGGTAAAAACAGTTGCAGCATAAACTTTAAAAGTTGTCAGTGTTTTTATATCAGCTTGAATTCCCGCTCCGGCACTAGAGTCTGAACCAGCAATTAAAAGAACAGATTTTTTTCTCAATATTCATCTTTCAAAATTTTTATAGCTTCTTTTGATATATTATCTGCTAAATTTTGGTTTTTGGCTTCAGCCATAATTCTTATCTTATTTTCTGTTCCAGATTTTCTTATAACCAAACGAGCATCATTTTTTTCAATTATTTTTTTTAATTTTGTTTTAACAGTCTTTATCAAAGAATTTGGACTTTGATTAGCATTCAAAGGATAGTTCTGATAAGTTTGCGGATAAGGTTGGTATAAGTTTGACAGGTTAGATAACTTTTTATTTTTTATTTTCATGATACCTAATATTTCTAAAGCTGCAAGAATACCATCTCCAGTTGATGAATATTTATTTAAAATTATATGTCCTGAAGGTTCTCCACCTAAAATAAAATTCTTTTCTCTCATTATTTTTATAACATTTCTATCACCTACATCAGTTCTAATTAAATTTATATTATTTTTTAGTAAGTAATTTTCCAGTCCTTTATTAGTCATAATAGTACCAACTACATAGTTATTAAATAAATGATTATTTTTTTTCCAAAAATTAGCTATAATTGCTATTATTTTATCACCATCTACTATAGTACCATTCTCATCGACTAAAATAGATCTGTCTGCATCTCCATCAAGTGCTATTCCGACATCTGCTTTTATTTCTAATACTTTATTAATTAGGCTTTTAGGAAAGGTAGAACCACTTTCTTTATTGACATTTATTCCATCAGGATTAATGTTTATAGGAATTACCTCTGCGCCAAGTTCCCATAATACTTTAGGAGCGACTTTATATGCAGCTCCGTTAGCACAGTCTACTACAATTTTCAAACCGTCTAGACGTAATTGAGATGAAATTTTTGATTTAAGATATTCTATATACCTACCTCCTGCATCATCTATTCTTTTTGCACGACCAAGATACTCTGATTTGACTAGTTTTTTAAATTTTAAATCTATTAACTTTTCAATATTTAATTCTTCTTTATCAGATAGCTTTTTTCCATCAGGTCCAAAAATTTTTATACCATTATCAATATACGGATTATGGGATGCAGAAATCATAACACCGATATCACATCTCATAGATGAAACTAGGGCCGAAACTCCTGGAGTAGGTAGTGGTCCTGTAAGATATACATTCATACCCATACTAAGAAAACCGGCAGTTAAAGCTGGCTCTATAGTATAATTTGATAGTCTAGTATCTTTTCCTATTAATACAAAGTGCTTATGATTTCCTCTAGTAAAAAACTCAGCAGTAGCCATTCCTATATTTAAAGCCAAGGAAGCATTCATACTTGAAGTATTAGCTTTTCCTCTTATACCATCTGTACCAAAATATTTTTTTTTTATAATTCTCATATAATTTCTAGTTTACTTTTTTAATTATATTAATAGTTTCTATCGTTTCTTTTACATCATGAACTCTTAATATCTTAGCACCTTTAAAATAAGAGTTTGAAGCCAAAATTACTGATGGTAATAAGGTATTATTGTCTACAAATTTTTTTATAAAACTCTTCCTAGAAAGACCTATCATGAGAGGCCGTCCTAAGTCTAAAAAAATACTGAGATTTTTTAATATAGAGTAATTATGATGGTCTTTTTTACCAAAACCTATTCCAGGATCTATTATTATTCTTTTATTTGATATATTCATTCTTTTTAAAATTAAAAGCTTTTCTTTAAAGAAATTATATATATCACAAGCTACATGATTATAAATAGGATTATTTTGCATAACATTAGGATTTCCTTGAGAATGCATTAAAACGTATAAACAATTATATCCCTTCAATACATTAGGAGTGTTTTTATCATAGTTTAATCCTGATACATCATTAATAATAGAGACTCCAGAATCTAAAGCAACTTGCATAGTGAGTGAGTTTCTAGTATCACAAGATACTAGGATATTATTTTTTACTAATTCTTTTATTACTGGAATTACTCGCCTAATTTCCTCTGCAACATCTATTGGGAATGATCCTGGTCTAGTTGACTCTCCTCCGATATCAATGATATCAGCACCTTCTTGTAAAAGTTTTTCAGCATGATTTAATGCTTTTTTATATTTAAAAAATTTATTACCGTCAAAAAAACTATCTTTAGTAATATTTACTATTCCCATTATAATTGGTTTGTTAGCTTTAGATAAACTTAATGGCAGCGAAGGATTATTTATATTTTTTATTCTATTTTTTATTTTTTTACAATTAACTATATTATTATTTTTTATATCAATAGTATTTTGTACAATAAGCTCTTCCTTAGAATTAAAAGTTAAAATTTCGATATTCTTGAATTTAATATCACCATTATCTTTTATAAGAGGGTTATAAGGGCGTAGGTAATAATCATTATTCACATTAAGATTTATAAACTATAATATATTTTTTGCAGTTACAGGAACAGAACCTAAAGGTTTTTTAGGTGGTTTTTTGTTACTAGCTTCTTTCTTTGTATTATTTTGATCTGAGTTATTATCATCAAAATGATCTTCTTTAATTATTTTTTTTCCTTTCAGTAAATCTTTAATTTCAGGAGCTGTAAGTGTTTCATACTCTAAAAGACCTTTAGCAATTATATGTAAGTCCTTAAGTTTAGCGTTAATTATCTTTTTTGCTTCAGCCTCGCCTTTTCGCACAAGCATTTTTATTTCATTATCAATAATTCTAGCTGTTTCATCTGATATATTAGTTTGTTGAGAAACAGAATGTCCAAGAAAAACTTCTTCTTGATTGCTTTCATATCGTAGAGGCCCTAATTTATCAGAAAAACCAAATTCTTTAACCATTCTTTTAGCTAAATTTGTGGCTTGTTGTATGTCATTTCCAGCTCCTGTGGTGATATTATCTTTTCCATAAATTAATTCTTCAGCTATTCTTCCACCAAAAAGGGAAGCTAACTGAGCATTTAGTTCATTGTAAGTATGGGCGAGCTTGTCTCTTTCGGGTAACCACATAGTTACACCTAAAGCTCTCCCTCTAGGGATAATAGTTACTTTATGCAGTGGCTCATGACCTTTCGCATTTAACATAACTAAAGCATGGCCTGCCTCATGGTAAGCAGTTTTTTCTTTTTCATCCTCAGTCATCACCATTGACCTTCTTTCACTTCCCATCATGACTTTATCTTTGGCCTCTTCAAATTCAATCATAGAAACATTTTTTTTATCTTTTCTAGCTGCAAGTAAAGCGGCTTCATTGACTATATTTGCTAAATCTGCTCCAGAAAAGCCAGGTGTTCCTCTTGCGATGGTTCTAGCCTTGACATCTGATGCTAAGGGTACTTTTTTCATATGAACTTTAAGTATTTTTTCTCTTCCAACTATATCAGGATTAGGTACGACAACTTGTCTGTCAAACCTGCCTGGTCTCAGAAGAGCTGGGTCTAAAACGTCTGGTCTATTAGTTGCAGCTATAAGTATTACACCTTCGTTAGTTTCAAAACCATCCATTTCAACAAGAAGTTGATTTAAAGTTTGTTCTCTTTCATCATTTCCTCCCCCTAAACCTGCACCTCTATGCCTACCAACTGCATCAATTTCATCAACAAAAATAATACAAGGCGCATTTTTCTTTCCTTGTTCAAACATATCTCTTACTCTTGATGCACCTACACCTACAAACATTTCCACAAAATCTGATCCTGAAATAGTAAAGAAAGGAACACTTGCTTCTCCAGCTACTGCTCTAGCTATTAAAGTTTTCCCTGTACCAGGAGGGCCAACTAATAATACACCTTTAGGAATCTTGCCTCCCAATCTTTGAAATTTTATAGGATTTTTTAAATATTCTACTACTTCTTCTAACTCCTCTTTTGCTTCATCTATACCAGCTACATCTTTAAAAGTTACTTTTCCGTGTTTTTCAGTTAAAAGTTTAGCTTTAGATCTTCCAAAACCTAAAGAACCGCCACCTTTACCTTGCATTTGCCTCATAAAAAAGATCCATACACCAATAAATAATAACATAGGAAGCCAATTCAAAAACAATCCTAATAGTGGAGAAACAGCTTCTTCTTCAGGAGCCGCGGTAATAATTACGTTGTGCTTTGATAGTTTTTCAATAATTTTAGGATCGTTAGGTGGAGTGTAAGTCGAAAATTTAGTTCCATCATCTAAGTTACCTGATATAGTTCTACCTATTATTGATACGTCATTTACTTTATCAGTATCTACGAGTTTCAAGAATTCCGAGTAAGGTAACTTTGTAAGCCTAGATTGATTTTGACCCTGATTAAATAAGTTAAACAGCAAAACTAAAACTATAGCTATTACTACCCATATAAAAACGTTTTTTCCTGAATTATTCAAATTACTTCCTTAAATTAAATTATATTGTCATATTTTTTGTGAAAAAAATCAATAGTATGACATTCAATACTATTTTTTAATTTTTTTAACTCACATATATTTAAATGGGGTATATACATGAAACCTTCAAGGGTTATTATTGCAGGAATAGTTTTTCTTACTTTAAAGGGTAATGTTTTTATTTTTTTTTTATTTAATTTAAATTTTTTAACATAAAAGGAGTTATTTAATACCTTATAAGCAGTTAAAACTTTTACTGAAAAGCTAGAACGATTGATTATTTCAAATCTGTTGTCCCAAACATACTTTGTATTTTTTTTAATTAACTTTTCTTTATTACAGATATCATTATGTTCACGAACTATAGAAATACTTCTATTCTTAAATTCTAAAATACAACCACGTAGAGATAAAATAAAATTTTCTTTTTTGTATGCTCTCGAGTAAATATTACTTAATACTTCAGATTTCGAATAGTATGTTTTACTTCCGATTCTTGAAATTACAGTTTTAAGAAAACTTATAATTAAAAATTTGGGATATTTATTGAATATATCTCTATTTATTATCATAAAACCTTCTCTTTTATAAGTATATAAATCTTCTAATTGATACTTTACAAATCTATGATTAAATTTTCTTATTTTACAAAAAAGTATAGATGCTCTGATTAAATTGCTTTTTAATTTTTTTTCATTATTTAAAAGATTTCTAATTCTAGACCTGAAGTACTTATTATTTGAATTTGAAGGATCACTAATATATTTAATTTTATTTAATAAGTTGAATTGTAAAATTTGATCTTTATAAATTTTCAAAAATGGTCTGAATAATTTTATATTAAAGATTTCTCTTACTTCAAACATAGGGCATAGACCCTCTAAACTAGAGTTTTTAAAAATTCTCATTGACAAAGTTTCAGCTATATCATCAGCATGATGACCTAAGAAAAGAGTTTTTATATTAAAGGCATGACATTTTTGAGCTACTTGAGAATATCTAGCAACTCTTGCCTTTTGCATAATTGCAGTATTAGGTTTTTCGTCCCATTTAATCTCAATAAAGTCACAACCTAGTTTTTTACAAACTCCTTTAACCAAAAGAATTTCTTTTATGCTTTCTGGTCTTAAATTATGATTAAATGAAAAAACTTTTAATATTTTATTTTCTGATATGGCCCATTTACTGAGTATATACAATAAAAGCATACTGTCAGGTCCTCCAGATACGGCTACGCCATAAGATTTTTCATACTTAGTGAAATAATACTTATTTATAAGTTTAAAAATATTATTTTCAAATTCGAAATAACTTATTTTAACATTTTGCACGTTTGATATATTCTTTAGCTCTATTACTTATTCTTTTAGGAACATCAGGGAATTCGGATTCTAATTTTGAGAATGCTGCGCAGGCATCTTCATTCTTTCCTAAGTTCATAAATGTAAGAGCTAATTTAAACAGTTGATCTAAGGCTTTATTCCCTTTAGGAAAATTTTGAAAACCTCTAGCAAAGCTTATTGCTGCAAGCTGAAACTTTTTCTGAACATAATAAGTTTCACCTAACCAATAATATGCATTTGAAGCTAAAGGGTCATTAGGGTGTTCACCAATGAAAGTTTTAAAGGATTTTTCTGCTTCTATAAAATTTTCTCTGACGAGCATATCATAAGCATAACTATATATTTCAGAAGGATTTTTTGATAATAATTTTAATTTTTCATCAGAAATAACTTTTTGATTTACAGTTTCCTGAGGAATTGTTTCTGCTTTTTTTGTATTTTCAGGAGAGGTAACTTGATTATTTTTGTCTTCACTTTGACCAATTGTTCCTAAAACTTTCATACTAGGATTATTTCTAACGTTAGGGTCTACTATTATGTTAGTACTTTTTTTATTTATTTCTGAAAGTTTACTTTGCTCTTCATTAATGAGGTTATTTTCTTCAAATTCATTTTTCTCATTTTGAGCAAAATCTATATTATTGAGTATATCGCTAATATTATTTAATTTAAAATTTAATTCTTCCAAGCTGCCATTTAAATTTCTAATTTCTTCCTCCAACTCTACTAGTCTTTGTTCATGACTGGCAATCGCATTTATATAACTATCATTTGTATTATTCTCTAAGCCATTTAATTTATTATTTTGAATATTTTTTAAATCTGATTCCAAACTATTTATTCTCTCTATCACAGTATTCAGATAATCATTTTCCTGACTGTAACAAAGATTAAAAAAAGTCATAAACAAAACAATAGTTGATACGAATGTTTTGTATTTTTTTACATTAATTAAAATCATTTTCTTAAGGATTAATAATTGTTACAGCTGTTCTAGATTGAGCCCATGCTTGCTCAGTATTTTCTAAACTCTGTAATTTTTCTTTTCCAAAAGAAATAATAGATATCCTATCTTCATCTACTCCTAAAGAAGTCAAAAAAGACTTTACAGTATATGCTCTTCTTTCTCCCAAAGCTAAATTATATTCTCTAGTCCCTCTAGCATCACAATGCCCTTCAATAGTTACAGTAATATTTTGATTTTCAATTAAGAATCTAGCTTGCCTTTTTAGTGTTTCGATGCCTTCTTTTTTAAACCTTGCCTGATCATAATCAAAAAATACTCTATCTCCAACCTCTAATAGCTTTTCATTAAAAATTTTATTTGCTTTTTCACTTTCAGACAGAGTATCTTCTATTACTATATCGTTATCATTAATTTTTTCATCTGTTTCGTTTTCTACTGTACTAGAAATTTCTGAATTAGCGCCTTCTACTAGAACTTTGTCTTCCTTATTAGAACAAGATGTTATTATGAGAATAACAAGATAAATGAATAAAATTTTAATCAAATAAAACATATAAATATTATTACACAATTTCATAAAAAAATTAATACTTATTTGAAGAGCCCCAGTCAGGGTCTGATGCCTCCTTTGGAGTATTAAGCTTTTTCTCTAAATTACCTGTTATATCAATTGTATAAATACTTGATATAAAATTATTATCAGAACCTTTTATTATTTTATTAAATGCTAGCGTTCTACCATTAGGAGACCAAGTTGGACTTTCAGTTAAGTAGCCTTTTGAAATTATTCTCTCTTCTGATCCATCACTTTTCATTAAACCTATATAAAATTCATTTTGATAAGATTTAGTAAAAGCTATGTAGTCTCCTCTTGGAGACCAAGCTGGTGTTGCATAATTACCTTTTCCATATGAGATTCTTTTTGCTTTATTTTTTGTGTTTTTTTTAACTTCTTTAACATATAAATTTTGTCTTCCTGATCTGTCCGAGCTAAAAACTATCCACTTATTATCTGGAGAAAATGAAGGAGAAGTATTTATGTGTCTATTATTTGTAATTTGTATTGATTTACCCCCTTTGAGGTCTTGCATAAATATATTAGAGCTACCTTTTTTTGTTAGAGAAAATATTATATTTTCGCCATTAGGAGAAAATCTAGGTGCAAAACTCATTCCAGTGAAGTTTCCTAAAATTTTTTTCACTCCAGATAACAAGTCTAATAAGTAAACTGTAGGCTTTTTATTAGAATAGGATAAGTAGGCTATTTTTTTTCCATCTGGTGAGAATCTTGGCGTTAAAACTAAGTTTTTTCCATCGGTTAAATATTGGTGGTTATACCCATCATAATCCATTAAAGCTATTCTTTTTATTATCTTTGAATTAGACCTTTCTTCTGATATGTAAACCAATTTTGTGTCAAAATAGCCAATTTCCCCTGTAACACGCTGATAAACTAAATTCGCAATTATATGCGCTAATAATCTCCAATTATTTTTATCTATGCCTTCTATTTTTTTACTTAAAATAAGTTTCTCTCTGTAAACATCCCAAAGTTTTAATTTTACAGATAGCTTTTTAGCTTTTATATTTATTTCACCACTTACAATTAAATTAGCATCAATTAAACTCCAATCTTTAAATAAAGGCTGATAGAAAACTTCTTCTTCTGACTGTAAAAAAGCATTGTTGGAGATTTTTTTGAATAAACCTGAATTATCTAAATCATTAGAAATAACATCATTAATTTGATTACTAATTATTTTTTCTTTACTAGATTTATAATTAAACTTAGTAATAGCTATAGGTATGGGCTCTATAATGCCTTCAGTAACAAAAATTTCAAGAGGTGCGCTACAAATTGGTCTTATAAAAAAAAATAAAAATAATATTTTAAAAACGTTCATCACCTGGCTTCATTGGGTTTAAAGTTAATAATAATTTCTTTCCATATATTATACCTATCTTTTCTCAAACCTTCAAATGGTGAAGCTTTTTTTATTGCTCTTAAAGCAGAGTCCAAATAAGGTTGAAGTAAATTATTTTTAGTTATTTCATTTTGAGTTTTTTGATGAATCTGAAAGTCAATAACTTTGCCATTTATATCTAAACCTACAATCATTTTAATAGTTAAATCTTTAGATACCTTAATTCCTGGAGGTCTAGACCAATTATCATTAATCTGGGAAAGTATTAATTTTTCTATTGTACTTAATTCTGTTTGATTTGCTTGTTCTTTATTTTGACTAATTAACTTTTTTTCTGATAAATTTTGTAAAGTTTTTTCGAATTTATTAGTTTGCAGAGTTGGTAAAACTTCTTCAGCTAAATTTTTTAATAAATCATCAAAATCATTTTTACTTTTTTTTTCTATAGATTTATCTTTCTTTACCTTTTTTTTAGGAGGTTCATTTTTTACCTTTTTTTTAGGAGGTTCATTTTTTACCTTTTTTTTGGGAGGTTCATTTTTTACTTTTTTTTTAGGA
>MDTB01219938.1_pt1 | contig 24854 bp, 25 predicted proteins | sample 811161 | NCBI WGS metagenome assembly MDTB01 (sample SAMN05326650, study PRJNA326480) | marine metagenome | isolation source: seawater | place: Mediterranean Sea | collected 2009
AGCAAATATACGAGAACCCAAATATAGAACAGGATTTGATAGAAACTATTGGATTTGGGAAGAGTTTCAGCCAGAACACAATTACATGATATCTGCAGACGTAGCAAGAGGGGATGGCAGAGACTACTCAGTATTTCATGTTGTAAAATTAACAACAATGGAAATTATTGCAGAATACCAGGGCAAAGTCACTCCAGACGTATTCTCTGAAATACTTTATAACGCTGGTAATGAGTACGGAAAATGCATGATGGTTATAGAGAATAACTCTGTGGGTTATTCTGTTTTGGATAAATTAAAAGACAAAAACTATCCTAATATTTATCATTCAATAAAATCAACACACGAATATGTTGACCAGCTACAGGCAGAGTCTGTTTCTAATGCTGTCGCTGGTTTTACAACTTCTTCCAAGACTAGACCATTAGTTATAGCTAAGATGGAGGAATTCGTAAGAAACAAACTAATTAAGATATATTCTGCACGTCTTTTAAACGAAATGAAGACTTTTGTGTGGAATAACGGAAAGCCAGAGGCAATGAGGAGTTATAACGACGACTTAGTTATGGCTTGTTCAATAGGTTGTTGGATAAGAGATACTGCCTTGGTGGAGAATCAAAGAAACGTAGATTATAGTAGGGCCTGTTTAGATTCAATGATAGTCGCTAATTCTAGATTAGATACTACAATACCTGGCCAAAATGACTATAAAAGGAACAGTATTTTTGATAAAATAAAGGAAACCAAATCTAATCACGAACAGTATCCGTGGCTTTTCAAGGGATAATATATAATGGCAGGTAGAAACAAAAACAGGAATAATAAGAACACAAGAAATCCAGACAACGCTTTGTTTAGACAGTTGACAAAGCTCCTGTCTGGTCCAATGATAAATTACAGAACGCAGACAGCTAGAAGGCTTCGAAGGCGCCAGCTAGATCAGTATGCTAGAAGATTTCGCTCTGCTAGTGGCCAACAGTTTAAAAAGACAGAGTACAACCCTTTTGACAACTTAATGGCTAGCGTTATGCAAAATCAAAATCGCCTTGAGAGATATGTTGATTTTGATCAGATGGAGTACACACCAGAGATAGCATCCGCTCTTGATATCTACGCAGATGAAATGACAACGTCAACAAATCTGCAGCCACTTTTAACTATTAAGTGCTCAAATGATGAAATTAAGAACATCTTAGAAGCTCTCTACCACAACATCCTAAACATTGATTTTAATCTTTTTGGCTGGTGCAGAACAATGTGCAAGTATGGAGACTATTTTCTTTACTTAGACATCGATGAAACCGTTGGTATTCAGAGCGTAATAGGGCTACCAACTCAAGAGATAGAGAGACTAGAGGGAGAGGATAAAACAAACCCTAATTATGTTCAGTATCAGTGGAACTCTGCAGGTATGACCTTTGAGAACTGGCAGATGGCCCACTTTAGAATTTTAGGAAATGACAAGTATGCTCCGTATGGTACTTCTGTGCTGGAGGCTTGTCGCCGTATATGGCGTCAGCTAACTCTTTTAGAAGATGCTATGATGTCTTATCGTATTGTTCGTTCGCCAGAGCGTAGAGTTTTTTATGTTGATGTTGGCGGTATACCTCCACAGGACGTGGAACAGTATATGCAAAAGGTTATGACTCAGATGAAGAGAAATCAGGTTGTAGATCCATCAACTGGTAGAGTTGATCTTCGTTATAACCCGATGTCAATAGATGAAGATTATTTTATACCTGTTAGGGGGCAAACCTCTTCAAAGGTAGAAAGCTTGCCCGGTGGTACATACACTGGAGATATTGATGATGTTAAGTATTTAAGAGATAAGCTATTCTCTTCTCTTAAGATACCACCATCTTATCTTTCACAGATAGAGGGAGCACAAGAAGACAAAACAACTCTTGCACAAAAAGATATAAGATTTGCTAGAACAATACAGAGATTACAAAGATCGGTTGTTACAGAACTAGAAAAGATAGGAATCGTACATCTTTATGTTCTTGGGTTTAGGGGCGAAGACCTAAGTTCTTTTAAATTAGCTTTGTCTAATCCATCAAAGATTGCAGAGTTGCAAGAATTAGAACACTGGAAAGTTAAATTTGAGACAGCGTCTTCAGCTACAGAAGGGTTCTTTAGCAAGCGTTGGATTTCTGAAAAGCTCTTTAATATTTCTGAAGAAGAATTTGTTAGGATTCAAAGAGAAATGTTTTATGATAGAAAGTTTGATGCATCCCTTGAAACAGCAGCTGAAGCTGCACAGGCTGCTATGACAGCAGACGCTGGCCTAGGTGTAGACGCAGGTCTTGATGATTTGGGCGAACCCGGAGGCACCGGAGCTGCTGGTCTTGAGCCAGAACTTGGAGCTGATGCAGGTGGTGGTGCACCTGATACCCCACCAGCCTCTCCTGACGCACCAGCAGGAGATACAGGTGCAGATTCACCACTTCTGGCCGCGCCAGGCAAGAGAGACGAAGAACCCACAGATAGCAGAGGAAGAACTACTGCAGACAGAAAAAAAGAGTATGATCCAGTAAAGTCAGATAGTAGAGGCTCCGGAGCACGTAAAAGATCTTATGCTTCAAAGTATTCTAGAGAGACAGCATCTTCTACACGAAGAAACACTCTCAAGGGTTTTGATGACATAGCTGGGCTCAAGACCATTTCAAATGGTGTTTACGAGGGTAAAGACTCTAATTACGATAGTGAAGAAAACTTAATCAATTCTATCAATGCAGATATGAAAAGATTAATAGAAAACCTAGAACAGAGGAACAAAGATGAGACTGAGACACAATAAGAAAAGAAATACCGCTTTTGTCTATGAAGCTCTTGTAAGAGAGATGACCAAGGGCGCAATAAAAAGCGATAAGAATAAGATTAATAAAGTTAAGTCCATTGTTAAAGAACATTTTTCCAAAGACTCTCTTCTAAGAGAGGAGTTAGAAATCTACAAGTCTCTTTATGAAACTTGTGGAATGGAAGACAAATTAGCTGAAAAGCTCGTCACCGAAGCGAAGAGCGCATATTCAAAGCTAGATAAGTCAAAAATATTTAAAGAACAGTCTGCGCTTATTAAAAAGATTAACAGAACACTATCAATTGATGTGTTTTCTAATTTTGTTCCAAACTATAAGAATTTAGCTAGTCTATATTCTATTTTCAATGATTCAGTAGACGTTAAGGAAAAAGTGCTTCTAGAACAAAAAGTCCTAGAGTCCTTAACAAAAGAAGAAAAAATCCACAAGGAAGAGAAGTCACCTATAGATAATCTAGTTTACAAGTCATTTGTCAAGAGATTTAACGAAAAGTACAAGAATCAACTTAGCGAGAATCAAAAAGTTATTTTAACTAAGTATGTAACTTCTTTCGTTGATGATGGCCTAGAACTAAGAGTTCTAATGAACGACGAAGTTGGCGCTCTTAAGGAAAGAGTCTCAAATGCAATTACAAATCCTGTTATTGCAAAAGATCCAGAAATGGTAAAGAAAACAAAGCAGGTATTAGAAACTCTTGGCAGCTATAAGGACAAAGACATAGACTTGCCAATGATTGAAGAGGTGCTAAAAATACAAAGCTTGGTAGAAGAGATAGAGAAAGATGGCGATTAAAGTAAGCATAGTTCCAACCCCGGGTGCCACTGATCCTAGCGGCATAAATATTAAGATTGTCTCGGAGCAGCCCGAAGGTGCCTCTGTTGAACTTGTTGCCCGCCGAGCTTTGAATGGTGATATAATGATCTTTGATCACGATCTTGTTGATATTGTTGTTTCTCCAAAAACAAAAAAGATAACAACTTTTCCAAAAAGATTAGTGGAAAGAGAAACTTACCCAACACAAGATAAATTTTATGCCTTTCTTAGAAAGAAGGGCGTGATAGATCCTGCTTCTATTCAGTCCGGCAATGTGTTTTCATCAATGGAAGCACAAATATATGAATCTGTGTTAGAAGGTGTAGATGCAGTGCAAAGCGCTATTTTTGCTACAAGCCTTTTTCTAGAAGAAGAAAAGCCAGACATTTTGGCCAGACAGCATCTTCAAAAAGATCTTACTATGCATATGTTGGAGCCTGATGAAGAATACAGCACTGAACTTGGTGAGGTGCCACAGTCCGATAAGAAGGGTTCTATGGACGCAAGAGTTCGCCCATACGGTTATCAGTACATGTATTCTATTCTTAGAGAAAGTGAGGAAGAGTGAGCTTAGTATACTTTGTTCTTTGCTGCTTTGGATTAACACAGATTTTAATATACGGATCTATTCTTGATCCTGTTCGACCAAAACAAGGAAAACTTGGAGAGTTGTTTCAATGCCCTATGTGTTTAGGCTTTTGGATTGGTTTAATTTTATGGGCCTTAAATGGTTATACGGGACTATTTAGTTTTGACAATTCTCTTGTGACTGGAGTCCTTTTGGGATGTTTAAGTTCAGGCACAAGTTATGTTTTGGCTATGGCAGTAGATGATTCCGGCTTAAAGCTTAATTTAGGAGATAAACATGAGACCGATAGCGAAAATTAGATGGTATTTGAGACCTGTTGCTAACTGTTGCAAAGGCTCTTAGTTGATGCGGGTGGTCCCCGCTTAACAAGATTTATATTTATAGGGAGAAAGTTAATGAAAATCACCAAAGAAAACATAAAAAAGATAATTGCAGAGGAATTACGTGAAGAACTAACAAGTGAAATTTTTGGCTTCGGCTCTAGCAAGGGCGCTGAGAAAGTTGAGGATATTCACATAAAAATTAGAGAAATGCTGGAGCGCGCTGTAAACTCTATCGATGATATGAATCGTCAGTCGCAAGCAGTTGGAGCGGTGGCATCAGTCGTTGAACGGGCAATAATGCACGCCGCCGGTATCCAGGGTGGTAGTGAACAAAGCTTGCTTGCCGCGTATGAAAGATTGGGTAGAGCAATTGACGCACAAGTTAGGGGCAATAGTAAGCGGTGAAACTTCTTAGAGAATATTTTGAACTTTGCGAAGGTGGTATCTGCCAAGATCTTTTAACAGAAGATGAAAAACGCAGAGTTGCCGATGGAGCTATTATAATGTCTGGCATTATGCAAATGTCCGAGACACAAAATGGTAATGGCCGCGTTTACGAACACAGTATTCTTGTTAGAGAAGTCAACAACTACAAAAAATTAGTTAGAGAACGCAGAGCCCTAGGAGAATTGGATCATCCAGATACCTCTGTTATTAACTTAGCAAATGCCTCTCATCTTGTAACAGATATTTGGATGGATGAGAATAAATGCATGGGCAAGATTGAAGTTCTTAACACACCCTCTGGCAAAGTTCTTAAAGAGCTTGTTGGGGCAGGAGTAAAATTAGGTATCTCATCTAGAGGTATGGGCTCAATAAGAGAAGAAAACGGAGTCACCTTAGTAGAGGATGATTTTCAGCTAATTTGTTTTGATATGGTATCAGACCCTTCAACTCCCGGGGCTTTTATGATGACAGAAGCAAAGCAAAGGCCAAACATTTTCACTAAGGCAGATCGAATCAACAGAATGTTGAATGACATTATAAAGAGTTAATATGAAAAACGAAGAACTAAAAAAGATATTAAAGCCACTTATTAAGCAGTGCATCAAAGAAGTTATCTTTGAAGAAGGTGTACTGTCAGGCATAATATCTGAAGTTGTTGGCGGCCTAACAAGCCAAGAGCCAATAGTTGAAACAAGACAGCCAAGTAGAGCTTCGTCTTCTGATGAAATTAGAAGAACAAAAAAGAAGTTACTTGAATCGGTTTCAAAAGATGCATATAACGGAGTAGACTTATTTGAGGATACTGAGCCGCTATCTAAAGGTGGCTCCATAAGTGAGTCTTCTGCTCCCTCAAGTCCCCTCTCAACATATGCACCACATGATCCCGGAGTTAATATAGACGGTTTATTTTCAGTTGCAGGCAAGAATTGGGCCAAATTAATATGAAAGTAGGTTATAATGGGTAAGCCAATACACGTAGAAGTTGAAGCAAGAACTAGATATACAGATGAAAACGAAAGATTAATCAAGAAATTCTGTAGAAAAGTTAAGAAAAATGGCGTTCTAGATTTAGTTAAGAAAAGAAGGTATTATGAGAAACCTTCTGTTAAGAAGAAAAGAAAACGAGAGAAAAGATTGAGGCTTGCCCAAGAGGCAACTAAAAAATATAACGATAAGTTTAAGGATTAAGGAGTTTTTATAATGGCATCATTTCGCGGAGTTTACGGTGGATTAGTTAAGAGAGGTCAAACAAAAAGGCCGATAGGTATCGATGACAGTCACAACGTTGGCGCATCTCCATACAATGAGCCATACACATCTAGCTATAGTGCTGTAACCACTCTTTCAGCTAGCACGCTTTTAGATAATGGTCTTAACAGCTCTACAAACGGATGCAATGGATACCATACAGGCAACGCAAAATATATACATGTTTGGATATCAGGCTCAGCAGCAGCGGAGGAGAACGCTGGTGTTGTACTTCACGGGTATAATTATGACATAGGAAAGTGGGGGACACTGGAGATACCAGTTGGCAATTCAAGACTTGGGAACCCTGCAAAACTAGCAGAGAGAAATCATGATATAACAGATGGATATTTGCCAGCCGTTGTTAGAATACGCGGCGGCGGCGGAGCTGCTTTAAGAACTGTTGAAATTAACGGAGTAGATAGAATTGGTTTTGTTTTAACTGGCTCGGCAACTACTGCCCGCTTTTCAGTGAGAGCATCAGTTTCAACTATATAGGAGATTTAAAATGGCCAAAGTTAACACAGAAAAAACAGCAGATTACATTATTCAAACCAACAATGTAAAAGGCCAATATACTCCAATTGCCACTAAACAAGGCACTAATCAGCCTCCTCCTTTTATACTAGGAATAAGAGGCGCCCTCACCATCAGAATTCGTACTGAGGCAGAGTAAATATTTCCTGTCATTTAGAAAATTCCAATACTAATTACTTTTGAGAAATTCTTCCATTTTAAGGGGTATGTATATGTCATCCATGTTAGAACAAGCATTAATTGATGCAAAAGCACTAAAAGAGTCGGCACTTAAGAATGCCGAAGCAATGATTATTGAAAAGTATTCAGATCAAATTAAAGAAGCGGTAGATTCTCTTCTTGAACAAGAAGATGAGCTTCCTGGCTCGCCCGGGGAAGAGGCGGGTGAAGAAGTTTTAGATCAGGTCCCTAGCGCCTTAGAGCCAGACTTACCTGGCAGTGAAGAGGCAGCTTCCGATGATGCAGCAATAACTTTAGACTTGCCAGCTTTGAAACAAGCAATTGACAATCTTCGCGATGAAGAAGGCGAAGAAGCAGTCGAAGATTTGGGTGACGACGTTCCAAGTCATGAAGATTTAGCAAACAATCTTGAACCAGCAGTCGACGCTTCACCAGAAGCTGATATGGTTTCTGACATTACCCCGGCTACCGCAGCACCTCTAGAAGAAGAACTAGAGATAACTGATGAACTTATAGACGAGATTCTAGAAAGCCTAAAGGTAGACATTGACCCACAGATGAGAGGTTGGGCAGGAACTCCACAATCACAGATGGAAGAATATGAAGATATGGCACTCGCCCGCGAAAATGACGATGAAGTTAAAGAAGAAAACGAAGCTCTTAGAGCTAGAGTCGCGGAGCTTGAAGAGTCATTAAAAGCAAAAAATTCTAAGAGCAGCAAACTCCTTGAGGAAAACAATAAATTCAGGGAGGCTCTCTTAACCCTAAAAGAAAAGATAGAATTAGTAAACGTTTCCAACGCGAAACTACTTTACATCAACAAGACACTTGAGAATCCCTCCTTGAATGAGCGACAAAAGAAGAAAATTGTCGAAGCGATCTCTAAGTCTGAAACAACTAAGGAAGCGAAGGTTATATACGAAACACTTCAAAGCACCGTGGGGAGCACAGAAAAACGTTCTATGCCAAAATCACTTAGCGAAGCAGTCAGTAGAAGCCCTTCATTACTTATTAACGCACAGAAAAACAACAGAAAACAAACTACAGACGATTTTTCTGAGCGACTTCAGCGTTTAGCTGGAATTAAAAAATAATATAGGAGGTTACTATTAAAATGTCTGTTTTACAAAAATTAACTGAAGGCATTATTCGCCGTGACGTCTCCAAAGAAGGTGCAGCTCTTCTCTCAAAGTGGGAAAAGACTGGTCTTCTTGAGGGTCTTGAGGGCGACAATGCTAGAAACGGTATGGCCGTTCTTCTTGAGAACCAGGCCAAGGAGCTTCTCCGTGAGGCTTCAAGCATGGCAGCTGGCGATGTCGAAGGCTTCGCAGCAGTTGCTTTCCCAATTGTCCGCCGCGTGTTCGGTGGATTGATCGCTAACGACCTTGTCAGCGTTCAGCCAATGAGTCTTCCAAGTGGACTTATCTTCTTCTTGGACTTTGAGACTGCTGTAACTAAGGCAGCTTCTGTAACCAAGGAGTCGATCTATGGTGGTCGAGTTATTGGTGCTCAGTTGACTGGTGGTGTTAACTTGTCTCACCCAGGAGACGGTGGTGGATTCTACAACTTAGGAACTGGCTACTCAACAGCCACAGGTTCATCCGCCGCGATTAACGTCGCAGCTGCTGACACCTCTCTTGAGAACGTAGCACCTGCTGCCCTCACAGAGGCACAAAAGAAGTTGATTCGCTTTGACCCCGATGTTTTGGCGGCATCTGATGTTATTTCTGTTCTTAAGATTCCAGTAGGAAGTGTTCCTGCGGATCTTAACGATAACAATCTTTTTGCATTAAGCGCTTCTGTCGACTCTCACCAGGCTAGCCAGGTTAGAAGACTTACTTCTTTCGCTGCTGACGGTGGTATTAATGTTGTGTTTACACACGCATCCGACGCTGGCGTTAACGGTGACGCAGTTAGCATCACTTATCCTAAAAAGGATCAACTTTCTAGCGCAGATACTGTTGGCGCCGTCGACGTTGCAGGTATGCCATTTGAGGGTGCTGGTGTTGCAGATCCTTCAATGCCTGGACAGATTCTTCAGGGTGGTGAAGCGATTCCAGAGATTGACATCCGCGTAGATAGTGTTGCTGTGGTAGCAACAACAAAGAAGCTCAAGGCTAAGTGGACACCTGAGTTGGGACAGGATCTCAACGCATACCACAACCTTGACGCAGAGGTTGAGTTAACTGGTATTCTTTCTGAGCAGATCGCTCTTGAGATCGATCAGGAGATTCTTGGTGACCTTATCGTCGGTGCTAAGGCTGGCACTCGTTATTGGTCACGCGCTCCTGGCCTTTTTGTTGACAGCAACGGTAATGAGCTTGGTGCTTCTTCGGCAGCTCCTGACTTCACCGGTACTGTTAGCGAGTGGTATGAGACCCTCATTGAGACAATTAATGATGTTAGTGCTCAGATCCACAGAAAGACACTTCGCGGTGGTGCAAACTTTGTTGTTTGCTCCCCAGAGGTTGCTAATATCTTGGAGTTCACAGCTGGTTTCCGCGCAAGCGTAACTGCTGATCAGGATAGAGGTGACATTGGTACCGTGAAGGTTGGTGCACTCAGCAAGAAGTTTGAGGTCTATGTTGATCCTTACTTCCCACGTAACGTGATCCTTGTTGGTCGTAAGGGTGGATCGTTCCTCGAGAGCGGTTTTGTATATGCCCCATACGTACCATTGCAGGTCACACCTACCATCTTTGGCACAGAGGACTTCGTGCCTCGTAAGGGTGTTATGACCCGTTACGCCAAGAAGATGGTTAGACCAGATATGTATGGTCTTGTTATCTGTAGAGGCCTCTTGGGCGAGGAAGGTGCTAGCTAATAGCTAGAACTTCTTAACAAAAGATTTAGCCCCGTCATTTATTTGGCGGGGCTTTTCTTTTTTAGTCAACCTAATTACATATGACTTAAGATTCTTCTCCTGGGTCGTAAAGCCACTGGCCCTTGAAGAGATGCAGCAGAGGTGGCTGGCTGTATTTCGTGAATTATCTTGGTTAACGTTAACCATAAGAAGGAGGAAACAAATTATGGGTAGTAGAAGAATAGGTAAAAGAAGGATTCGTAGCTTGCAGGACGCAAAGCAGTCTGCAAGTGATGAATGGGGCTTAGTGAGACCAGCAGCTATAGCTTGCGCTGGTTTATCTCGCGCAATCAAGAGTGTTCAGTTGGGACAGATGCACGGTTTTGGCATTGAGGACTTGAGTGATACTCCTGCTGAAGATGCAACAACTGCTTTGTGGGTTAGAGACACAGATAACTCTGCCGCAATTGCTACTGTATCTAACGACGCAGATTTTACAGATGGTGCTTTTAGCATTACAACTGGTGGTACAGGTGGTCATCAGACCGCAGTTGGTACAAACACTGCTCCGTGGAAGTGCACGACTGGCAAGCCTTGGTGGGTAGAAGCAGTTATTAAGTTAGCTGATCATGATGCAACTGAGTTCTTTTTTGGACTCACGGAAACTGACATCAATGCTGATAGTTTTCATCTTGCTGCAGCAGGTGCGTCCGCAGATAGAATCGGTTTTGTAAAAGCAGCGCACAATGCTGACGCAGTGACCTTTGCTTGTTCTGCTAATGCTGCTGGTACTATTAGCACAGCATTTGATACAGCTATAGCTTATGACACCGACAACGATCAGTTAGGAATGGGTATTCACTGGGACGGTGCGGGATCAATTCACTTTTACAACAGTGCAGTAACTGCAACTGGTACTGAGCTTGGCGCTTGGACCAAGAACACTTCTGTTTCTGCTGGTGTTCCAACTGACTCTAGCCTTTCTCTATGTTTGCTGCTTGAGACAGGTGAGGGCTCTACAAAAACCGCTGTTGTGAATTACATTCGCGGTGCTTGGACCGTATAAGGAGGACTAGAATATGGGAATCGCAGCTAGTATCAGAAAGATAAATGTTAGAAAAGCGAAACCAAAAGCCAAAAAGCCTGCCGGCCTCAAAGAGGTTGTTAAAAAGCTTATTGGCGGGAAGGAAGAGGCCAAAGAGGAGGTCAAAAAAGTAAAGAGTGATCCCAAAGAGGCCAAAAAAGAATAGTAAAATATTCACTGCCCCCCGAAAGGGGGGCATTTTTAGTTTAGTTTAATAAGGAGTTTAATAATGGGTAAGAAAACAAGAAAACTAAGAAGTCCAAAATATGCTAAGAAGTTTGCAAAACTTAGAGAACTTATATTTGGAACAAAAAAAGAGAAACCAAACACCTCTGAAGAGACTGTGGTAGAAACTACGGAAACTGAAAAAACCACAGAAGAAACTAATAACTCTGCAGCAGAGGAAGAGAAAAAAACTACAACTCGAAGAAAGAAGCGTACTACTAAAAAAGCGCCAACAACCACAACTGAGACCGAAAAAACAACAAAGCGTCGAACAACAAAGCACAAAACTGATACGACCACTGAGAGTAAGCCAAAAACAACTAGAAAGAGAAGAACTAAGGCTTCTTCATAACACAGCGGATTTTCTTCGTTCGAGAGACTAATTAAAAGAGACTATCAACGGAGGGCTCTGAATGCCAACTACAGATCTTACACCAGTTAGTAAAACTAGTAAATCTATTTTACCAGCAACAGGGAGCGTCGGTAACGTAAATAAATCAGTTGCGTATAAAATTTATTCAAATCCAAGCTCTCCGCTATTTGATTCTAACTTTCTATCCGGTGCTGTAGACCAAGTAACATATGTTTTTAGAAAGTTGGGTGGTGATGTTTTAGATATAGAACTAACCCCAGCTAATGTATTTTCAGCATATGAAGAATCAGTATTAGAATATTCTTACATTGTTAACATACATCAGGCAAATAATTCTCTTTCATCTTACTTGGGTCACTCTACTGGGGCTTTTGATCACTTGGGTAATCTAAAGTCTACAGGTGACACTACTCTGTCTTCATCATTAGGTGGGACACAAGCTGCATTAAAGTTTCCAAGATTTGATTTTGGTTATGCTAGAAGAGCAGCTGAAGCAGCAGGCGCTGAAGCTGGAGTAGGTAGAGGCCAGGCTGAATATTCAGCATCAGTTGATTTAGAGGTTGGAAAACAAGATTATGATTTGCAAACAATTGTATCAGCTTCGGCTGCTGGATCTGGAAGCTTGCCGTATTTTAGAAAAGTAGGTAACAAAAAACTCTTAGTAAAAAAGGTTTTCTACAAAACACCTGCAGCGATGTGGAGATTTTTTGGCTACTATGGTGGACTAAATGTTGTTGGAAACTTTCACAATTATGGTCAGTTCACAGATACATCTACTTTTGAATTGATTCCATCTTGGCACAATAAAGCACAATCAATGGCTTTTGAAGATGCAATATACACTAGAATGTCTCATTTTTCATATGAGTTAAAAAATAATCATCTAAGATTATTTCCCAAACCATATAGAGGAGGACCGAGTAAATTGTGGATTCAGTTCTCGATACCATCAGACCCATTCTTGGAAGAAGAGTCCGGTACAAATACTGGTATAGATGGAATTAATAACATGAACACCTTACCATTTGCTAATCTGCCATTCAAGAGTATAAACTCTATTGGTAAGCAGTGGATAAGAAGGTTTGCACTTGCTTTATGCAAAGAAATGCTGGGACACGTAAGAAGTAAATTTGCTACAATACCAATACCCGGTGAAAGTGTTACGCTCAATGGATCAGATTTAATAACTCAAGGAAGAGACGAACAAAATAGTCTAAGAGATGAACTAAAAACAACGCTCGCCGAAATGACCTATACTAAATTGGCACAAACCGACGCAGAGACAATGGAGGCGTCTAGTAAAGTTAATGAGAAAGTTCCTTTACCGGTATTTGTGGGGTAATTTATAATGGCAGATAACAAATGGACCCAGCCGGGGCAGCCACCACCGCCACTGTTTCTTGGAGATAAAGAAAGAAAACTAGTAAAACAAGTAAATGACGAGCTTGTAGAAAGAGTAATAGGCCAACAGATACTTTATTATCCAGTTAGCATTGAAGATACAGACTTCCATCCAGTTTATGGAGAATCTATCCAAAAAACTTTCTTTAACCCAATAAGAGTTTACGCTCTTGTTGAGTGGAAAGGTTACGAAACAGAAACAACTAATCTTGGAGTTGACAGAGTCTCTAAGATAACTGTTCACTTTCATAAAAGAAGACTAACAGAAGATCAAAACCTTTTTGTTAGAGAGGGTGATTTTGTTGCATATGGCGATGAATACTATGAAATCGTAACTCTTAACGAGCCAAGGCAAATATTTGGACAAGTTGAACACAAGATGGAGATAAGCGCAGAGTGTGTAAAGGCAAGAGAGGGTCTATTCGATGGCAACTAAAAAAATACCATTCGCTAGTTCGACTTTAGAGAATATTGATACTGCATTTTTAAGATATATTAATGAAACTTTGGACATCCACACTACAACAAACCAGGGATTTATAAAAGTGCCTGTAATTTGGTCGTCTGCAGAAAGAACCTTTCAAAGCAAAAGAGACTCAAGGGTGAGAGATCAGGAAGGCTCATTGGTTCTTCCGTTAATAACGATAGAAAGAACAGCGGTCACAAAAGATGTTAACAGAAAAGGCTCAGTTCAAGCAGCACTCATGCCAGTAAATGATGAAAAGGGTGGTGTCATACAAGTTGCGAGAAGAATAAAGCAAGATAAGACTTCAAACTTTGCAAATGCTGATGCAAAAAGAACTAGAGGGCAATTAAACTTTCCAAGGCCAAACAAAAAGGTTGTGTATGAAACTATTAGTATGCCATTGCCAGTTTATGTTGTTTTAAACTATGAAATAACTCTAAGAACAGAGTATCAGCAGCAAATGAATGATATGTCAACTCCATTTATTGCCAGGCCTGGCGGTGTTAATTATTTTATAGTCGAAAATGATATCCATAGATATGAGGCGTTTATAAAGGAAAGCTATTCTCAAAGCAATAATATTAATTCATATACAAACGAAGAAAGAAAATTTGAGACAAAAATAAACGTTGAAGTTTTAGGATATATTCTTGGAGAGGGTGATAACGACAATCAACCATTCTTGTCAATTAGAGAAAACGCAGTAGATATAAAAATCCCCAGAGAAAGAGTGATTACAAGAGATGAAATAGAAGAAGCTAACAGAGATAATGCATTTTTTGCAGGTCTATCTGGAATATTGGACGACGAATAACTATTTATACATAGAAAACAAATTGCTATTTACTTAATTTTAGAAAGGAGTTGGAAATGGCAGCCATAGATAAATTAATTGATTTATTAGAACAAATAAAACAAACAGACCCAGACTTTACAGAGAAGGCGTCGAATGCAATAGACGCTTTAATAGGAGAGGGCGAAGAAAATAAAGTCCGAAAGCCACCACCGAGAAGAAAAAGAAGTAGAAAGCCGGCTGTAGAAGTTAGAACAGAGGATATCATAGATGATCATCCTGAGCCCATTTATCCAATAGATGTTGAGGAAGAAAAAGTATACCCTGACGTTGTTGAAATAAACAATGCACACCAAAAAGAAATACAGGATGAGCAAAGAGCTATAACCCAAAAAGTAACAGAACTAGGCTTACTACAGCAAAATTATGAATCTGATAAAGAAAACATATTAGAATACATTGAACAAAAGCAAAAGTACCTAGTTGAATATATTGTTAAGCTACAAGAATCCTACGATCTTGATCCAAATGAAAAGTATGTTATAAACTTTCCTCAAAAGGAAGGAGAAAAGGCAACTTTTGTTAAAAAGCAACGCTAATTATTACAAGAGAGAAATAAAACAATGACAGAAAAAGAAGTTTATACCACGTCCGACATCGGGATTGCAGCATATCTACAAATGCTTGGCTTTAAGTTATTGCAATGCCATAGATTAAACGGCGGTCGTTTTTATTTTGAGTTCGACAACGCCGAAGAGTGCAAAAAGCATTCAATTGAGTTTTTAAGTTCAGACTTTTGTAAATTTGATAATAATGTTCGGAACTTAAAAAAGCTTTTGTTTTCGTAAATAATCCTTTATATTTAGTTGAGTTAAGTTTGGGCACAAGTTTATAATCCATCCAAAAGGAGGTACAGCTTATGGCTGCAGCAACCGGAACAGTCGTAATCGCTTCAACGGGAGGTGATTTCACTTCGGCTGATTATCCCAGGTTTGTGTTAGGAGATGGTACTAATAGTTTAACTTTTGTTATAGACAATCACGCAAGAGGACTTCAAACTAGATTTGAAGGTGAGTTTGCAACGGCGTACACTGCATCAAGTCAGTTACCTTTTGAGGATTCTCAAAGAGGTCGTTTGGCAGTGCCAACTTTGGACAAGAATGGTGGTGCTGTAAAAGCAGCAATTATGCTGCAATTTACTGATGGCTCTAACATTGATAACTTGCTTCAAAGGCCCATCGTCAATAAAGCCGACAACTCTGGCTTTAGAGCGATCACAGCAAGATCTCACTTTGTCCTAAGAGACGCTGATGGCAATGAAATAAAGGTTGGCTTCGGTCAATCTAACGCAACTGCTATCACTAATCAAGGCGCAGTTCTTATTGCGAAATATGGCAGCTCAGGTTCGCCTAGGTTTTGGTTGTATAGAGAAAGTGCAAGCAGTAGGAACTACTTTATTAGAGTGGTTAGTAACGGCACAAGCCTCTGGAAGGCTCATCAGTCTTTCTTTGGTGCTTTTAAGCACGCCTATCAAAGCAACCTAACCAATGTTGACGTTTCAGGTATCGATGTTAACGGCAACTTGATGTCCGCATCAGTTGGTAACGACACGTATACTGGTGCTGAAAATTTAGGTCTACTCTTGCAGTATGAGACTGCAGGGTTTAAGGGTAACGCATGTTCCCTTACCTTAATGGACCCTGAGAACTCTATGATCTCTTCTAGTACAGAGAGAGTAGCAATGTCTTGGGGCTATGAAGAGTATGCTACGTCAAACGTGATGTCTATACAAAGACATGGTACAGCGCAACAAGCAGCAGATAACCCTCAATATTGGGCGCACTACAGAGGTAACGATGTTTACTTCAGAGGCGGCACAATAGATGGCTCAGATGCCAACCTAAGCACAGCGAATATCGCTGAGGCTATTAAAGAAATGGTTAATGGCTCTAAGCTTGAGATTTCTGCAACTCGTAGCGACAGTACAGTTAATTTAACGAATGACAATGATGGTGATGTTGGTAACGTAACAATAACAACAACAAACCGCGCCTCGCTATTTTCCGTTTCAGGCATGTCAAATGCCGGCGGCGGCGGAGGCGGCGGAGGAGGTACATCTATTATGGCTAGAACAAGAATAGGTTCTAAATTACTACAAGTAGGCGGTATCAGCAAAGATAATATCTCATCTGGTTCCGTTGGCATTGGTCACTTAAATTTTAGTGAAGCAACTGCCGCTGAAAAAGCATCAGGCTCATTAGGCCCTGATGATCTTTTGGCAATTTATGACTTTGCAGCTGGTAGCACAAAAGCTGTTCCATTGGAGCACTTCAAGGCTTTCCTATCTGCATCTGTTATTACAAATCTTACGGCGTCTGGTGACGTCTTACTCGGTGACGCAACAAGTGATGAAGTTAGCGTTACTGGTCGTTTTATTACAAGTTTGGTTCCAAAGACAGACGGTCTTAATGACCTAGGTACAAATGCATTAGCATGGAACACTGTCTTTGCAGAGTCTGGATCTTTCAGCGACAATGTTGGCATTGGAAACAATCTAACTGTTTCTGATACAATCTCTGGTTCGACTATCAACACAGTCGCCTTGACAGCAGATGCTTTCACTGTTGGCGGCGTCGTCGCCTCAAGCATTACTGCTTCAAATGGTGTGCTTCTTGGCTCGTCTAATGCTGACGATTTAGCGTTCTTGGGTGGTCAAATTACAGACCTTGTACCACAGAACGATAATAAGGTTGCTCTTGGTTCCGCAACTAAGAGATACAGCCTTATCAGTGCAATGTCAGCGTCTATCGCTGGGGCTGTTGGTATCGTCGGAACTGCTACTGTTGGTGCCTTGACATCTGCAGGAACCATTTCTGGCTCTGCAGCTACTGTACACGACCTCACTGCTGAAGATGTTACTGCAGGTGGTATTTCCGCCTCTAGTATTACTGCTTCAAACGGCGTGTTGCTTGGTTCATCTAATGCTGATGATCTGGGATTCTTGGGCGGTCAGATTACTGACTTGGTTCCACAGAATGACAACAAGGTTGCTCTCGGTTCTGCTACAAAGAGATACTCACTTATTAGTGCTATGTCTGCTTCTGTTGCTGGCGCCGTAGGCATTGTTGGCACTGCAACTGTTGGTGCTTTGAGCACAGGAGGAAACGTCACTGCAACTGGAACTGTTTCTGGTTCAACTGGTAACTTCCAGGCCCTCACAGCAGACAATGTCACTCTCGGTGGTGTTACGGTTAATAGCTTGACTGCTTCAAATGGAGTAATGATTGGTACTGCTGTTACAGACGACCTTTCAATATTGGGTGGTCTTATTACTGACTTTGTACCACAGAACGATAGTCAGGTTGACTTGGGTACTTCTTCAAAGCAATTTGCAGAGGCTCACATTGATACTGGTAACATTGATACAGTTGTCTCAACTATTCTTACTGCATCACATGCTAAGATTGGAACCTTGGACGTTGACGCCATTGTTTCTAGAACTGTTACTAAAGAATCATTGGAGATTAGAGATAATCTAATTATTGCTGGTGTTTCTGGTTCTGTCGCAGGTGATTTTGTAGGAGCTGGTTTCCAGCTTGGTGGTGTTGTTGGCGTTGAAGGAACAGGTTCTGCACCTCTAATGTCTTTGACTCTAGGGTCAAGAGGCTTAACTGGTGACTCCTTACTTGTCAATGTTGACGGTCAGACAGGAGCAAGCTTTATGTCTGGTGGCGCTACCATTGGTGTCCTAGGAACTGCTGGTATGCGTTTTGGTGTCACAGGTTCTATTTCTGGTTCTTTGGTCCAGGCGAAGAGACTTGAAGCAGGACACCTTGACCTTCGTGGTAAGTTAATTGCAACAAGCCTTTCGGGCACCACAGTCAACGCCGAAGATCTTACTGCAGATAGCGCAGTTATTGGAGGCCTACAGCTTAGCAGCTTGACAGCATCAAATGGTGTTATTCTTGGTTCATCGAATGCAGATGATCTTTCATTCTTGGGCGGTCAGATTACTGATCTTGTGCCACAGAATGATAATAAGGTCGCTCTTGGTTCAGCAACTAAGAGATATTCACTTATTAGTGCTATGTCAGCCTCTATCGCAGGTGCTGTTGGTATTGTCGGAGCAGCAACTGTTGGTTCTTTGACAACCGCAGGTTCCATTCAGTCGACTGGAGCTAGCGCCGTTATTTCTGGCTCGATGGGTCAGTTCCACCAGATTCAGCTTAACAAGCTGCACGGTACCGGAATTGTTACTCAGGACAATGTACAGACTGGATCTATTGTTACAGCAGCTATTGTTGATGCTAACATCACAGCAGCTAAGCTTGCAGCGAACTCTGTAACAAAGGCTAAATTGCACGACGACATTATCCAGAATAACAGTGACGCCCACGGTGGTCTTGTGCTTACATCTGGCCGATTGAGCGTTGGTTTCAGAAAGGACGTATTTGTACGTTCCGATGGATCTAACATCAGTGGTACAGTGCCTACGCACGGACTATTCGCAACTAAGGCTGTTCCTACTCCTTTTACCACGGCATCTCTTGGTGCACAGCCTGTTTCAGGTACCCTTATGGTTTACTTGAACGGTGTCTTGCTCCACGGTGACCACGTTGGTGTTGAGGATGCTGGACGTGATCCTAAAGCAGCAGACTTTCACTTGTTGACTGGCTCTGCCAATGATCATAAAGTTCTGCTTAATCCAGAACTTGCGTTGGACAGCGACGATATCTTAACTATTACTTATCTCTCAGGTTCAGGAGTTTCCTAATCAGAGATAGATATTGTGATGATATCATTTGGGGGGCCTTCGGGCCCCCTTTCTTTTTGTTTGTATAGTACAAAACGAATTTATTTACGATACCTTTTGAGTTCTTGTGGACTATTTATTTAAGAAAGAATTATAAAAGTCATAAGATCTTTTTATTTTAAGTAATTCGTTTTAAGGAGAAACAAAGCATGTCCGTTGATAGATTTAAGTTCGTCTCCCCAGGAGTATTCGTTAACGAAATTGATAATTCAGGTAGAACTGATTCCGATGTTGGAGACAGAGGTCCCGCAATAATCGGTCGTCTCGAAAGAGGCCCAGGCCTTCGTCCAATAGTTGTCGAAACATTTAATGAGTTTGTTGAAATATTCGGCAATCCTATTCCTGGCGGTGCACGTCCCCCTGGTGGTAAAGGTGATGTTTGGCGAGAAGGTAACTATCTCGCACCAACATACGCAGCATACGCAGCACAGGCGTATTTAAGAAACAGTAGCCCAATAACAGTTGTTAGGCTTTTGGGAGAAGCAAATCCAGACGCTGTTTCTGGCGGTGAAGCAGGATGGGCCCTGTCTCAGACACACGCTACAAATACGGACATTACACCATCAGGCGATGGCGGTGCTTTCGGACTGTTTTTGTTCACATCTGGCACTGCACAGAGAGACTTTCACGGTGCTTTTTTGGGTGCGCCTGGTGATGACGGCGGCTTCGCGGAGGGAGGAACCTCAGCGTCTAGAGCAAGACTTAGAACTACAGGATCTTTGGCAGCAGTTTGGTACTTTGATAAGGGTGCCATTCAGCTTTCAGGTACTTTACTTGAAGGTGTTAGAGCACAAGAGCTATTTGATGTATCGGAAATTGGCCAGAGAGCATATGCAGGTAACTCAGTAGCTCTACAGACTAGCAACAAAGACACAATGGAATTTACAGCAGTATTGTTTGATAATTCAAATACAGGTAAAAAGGTTACTTTTAACTTTGATAGAACAAGTGATAAGTACATTAGAAAGGTCTTTAACACAAATCCAACTTTAGTTGGTTCTGCAGTTTCAGATCAGAGGGGATACTGGCTTGGTGAGACATTTGACAGACACGCAAAAGATCTTCACGCTTCTGGAGCAAACTTGCACCAAGGAGCGCTCTCTAGCACAACCCCAGCAGACCCTTCTTTGTATGGCGTAATTGTTGGTCTTCAAGGCAGCTCTAAAAACTGGGGATCAAACCAGATTAACACCCAACCTTCAAAGACTGGGTTCTTTATTGGTCAAGACTTAACAACCGCTAATAACACTTATGATGCTGGAAAGCAGCAAAAGCTTTTTAGAATTTGCAGTCAAGATGATGGTGAGTGGGGACAGAGAAATATTAAGGTCTCTATATCCGACCTCCGTGCTGCAACAGAGGCCGACCCATATGGATCTTTTACCGTGACGCTTAGGCATGTTAGGGATCATGATGGTGCCCCGAGAGTTCTTGAAAAGTTCTCTAATTGTAATTTAAATCCTGCATCTAGAAACTATATTGCTAGAAAGATAGGTGACTCTTATCAAGAGTGGGACGATACAGAGAAGCGTTATAGAATTTATGGAAACTATCCAAACATGTCAAGATATGTTCGAGTGGAAATGAATGTAGATGTTGATCAAGGCTTAACAGACCCAGCTCTATTGCCATTCGGCTTCTACGGTCCTCCTAGATATAAGAAGATAGACCTTAGTGCTACTCAGGTTGGCGCCATGTCTGGAAGTACGGTCAACTACCGCACAGATGTTGAATCGGCTTTGGTGACTGGTTCTGTGATGATGTCAGGTACCCTTTCGGGCGATGGTATCAACGCTAAGTTTAAAGGATTTCACACCCTTGGTGGTGCTGCTAGCACAGCTCCTTTTAAGACAACGGCAATATTCTCGGCATTTCCGACATCATCTGTAATTGCGGGATTTGCAGGTCACGCATCTGCATCAGTTCTTTTCCCGAGTTTGCCACTTAGAATTTCGAGTTCGGATGACGGCTTAAGGTTTGACAAGCTGGCACACTTTGGTGTTAGCACTTACCAAACTCCATCAGACAACACTTTTGAAGAGTCTTACTACGATGTTGTTAGAGGCGGTCAGGGTAAGTCTGCAGATAGCTATGATCCTTCAAGTGATGAAGAGTATTCTTTTATCTTCTCTCTTGATGATCTTGTTGGTAACAACGTAGCATCTAACGCTCTAAGAAAAGCCCACTATTTGTCAGGCTCTAGAAAGGCAGGTATATCATACACTGCACGTAGAAATGGATACACAGATCTAATAAGGTCTGGATTCACAAAGTTTACCTCTCCAATGTACGGTGGCTTTGATGGCCTTGACATAACACAGAGAGAGCCTTTTGGTCAACATCTGTTAAGTGGTAAGACTTTTAAGAATAGCTCTGCAGCGTACTCAATTAAGTTAGGTATCGACTCTGTTGCTGATCCAGAGGTTGCAGATATTAACCTCTTGGCAGTGCCAGGTGTTAGAGAGCCTCTTATCACAGATCACATGATTAGTGTTGCAGAGGACAGAGGTGATGCACTTGCAGTTATTGATATTCAGAATGGTGGATATCAGCCAGCTACTGAAACAACAGATAGCTTTGCAACAAGAATATCTAGCAACGATGTTAATACTGCAGTCAACGCCCTTAAGGAAAGAAACTTAAACACAAGTTATGCTTGCGCTTATTTCCCTTGGGTTAAAATTGAAGATACAGTCAACAGTCGACAGGTTTGGGTACCACCCTCAGTTGTCGCACTTGGAACTTTTGCTTCAACAGAAAGAAATCACGCAGTTTGGTTTGCTCCAGCAGGCTTTACTCGTGGCGGACTAAGCGAAGGTAGCGCTGGTCTTCCTGTTCTTAGTGTCTCTCAGAGACTTTCTTCTCAGGACAGAGATGACCTCTATGAGCGTAGTATTAACCCAATAGCGCAGTTCCCTGCAGAGGGCATTGTAATCTTTGGTCAAAAGACTCTTCAGGCAACACCTTCTGCTCTCGACAGGATAAACGTTAGAAGATTGATGATCTACGTGAAGAAGGAGATCTCAAAAGCTGCTTCTACGCTCATCTTTGATCAGAACGTTCAGTCTACTTGGAACAGATTTAAGGGCGCTGTAGAGCCATTCTTAAACACTGTTAAGGCAAGACTTGGGCTTGATGATTTCAGAGTTGTGTTGGACGAGACCACCACAACACCAGATCTTCAGGATAGAAATGTCATGTATGCAAAGATCTTCTTAAAGCCAACTAAGGCACTTGAGTTCATTGCTATAGATTTCATTATTACAAATAGTGGAGCGGCATTCGAAGATTAATTAAGTTAAAAGTAACGTAACTACTAATTAAATTGTAAGCTAGATTTACAGGAGGAATTAACAAGTGAGTGGAGTAAAAGGCAGCGGATTGAACGGATTCTGGGGAGATGCATCTCTAGAGCCAAAGAGAAAGTTTAGATGGATTCTTGGAATGAATGGAATTCCGCACTGGCTCCTTAAAACAGCTAGTCGCCCTAACATTTCTCTTACAGAAGCAGAGCACGATTTCTTAAATTACAAGTTTTATTTTCCAGGCAGAGTTTCTTATGATGAGTTATCTATAACTCTTGCCGATCCTGTAAATCCGGATGCAACATCAACACTCTATCAGTTGCTATTAGATTCAGGTTATATGTTACCTAATAACTTAAAGCAGCAGAATCTAGGCTTAGGCGGTGGTGCTGAAAATGGTGTTGGTCTAATCAGTAAAAAAGCAGCAGTCCAGGCGATCTCTGGTCTTTATCTGCACACTTTGGATTCCCAAGGTGCGATAGTTGAAGCATGGAGGTTCCACAACGCTTGGATCAAGTCTGTAAACTTTGATGATTTAGATTATTCATCTGACGAGTTGATAAATCTTCAGGTCAGCATTCGTTATGACTGGGCAACTGTTGATGCTCGTAAGGGATTTGTTGACACCCAGAAGCTTGGCAAGATGCCTGGTGAAAGAAGTAAATAAGCGTTAAATTAGCTTAACACACATGATATAATCATCTTATAAGAAAGAGAGGATAAATGTCTAATTTAGACAGAAACGAAAAGAGAAGAAGATCATCCCCTAACGACATATCTGCCCACCCTACTGCATTACCAACAGGTGATATCTTAAATTTTGCAGTGCCGACAGATATTGTCCTACTCCCATCCGGTGGAAAATTGTACCCTCCTGATCACCCACTTCATGGCAAGGATACAATTGAAATTAGGCACATGACAGCAAAAGAGGAAGACATTCTTTCCTCTCAGTCTCTTATAAAAAGAGGCCAAGCAGTTGATAGGATGCTTCAAAATATTATAGTTGATACTAGAATAGATGTTAACACACTATTAGTTGGCGATAAAAATGCTCTTATGTATGCAGCTAGAATTAGTGGTTATGGCGCGGCGTATCCCGCCTATGTTAATTGTTCTTCTTGTGGACAAAGGTTTGAATGGATTTTTGATTTATCAAAATATGACGAGTGTTTTATAGGACCCTCAGAAGATGAAGAGGGGGCAACTTACACTGCGAATGGAACGCTTGAGATGGAACTGCCAGCTACAAAAGCAGTTGTAGAACTTAAGGCAATAACTGGCTCAGACGAATTGTTTTTAACAAAAACAACTGAAATGAAAAGAAATCAAAACCTGCCAGAAACAGGCTTAACAGACCTTTTAAAAATTATGCTAGTTTCTGCGAATGGTGTTACGGATAAAGGCCTACTCTCTAGTTTTGTTGATATGCTGCCAGCGATAGATGCTAAGCATATTAGAACTGTTTATAAAAGGTTTATGCCAAATATTTTATTTAAACAAGAAACAGAATGCTCTCATTGCGGCACCGCAACGGAAACGGAGGTCCCCATCACTGGGGGGTTCTTTTGGCCTGGATAACGAATATATTAAAGGCGTCTACAATGAAATGTTTCTACTTAAATACCATGGAGGATGGGGCTTCACAGAGGCTTACAATTTACCCATTCAAGTGAGAAGATGGTTTTTAAAAAGGCTGCAAGATCAATTTGATCAAGAAAAAAAGCAAGCAGAAAAATATTCCAAACAAAAATAATGGGGTCTAGCACCCCATTTTGTTTTTAAGAAACTAATTAATTTGGTGACTTACAGGCTAAAATGGAGGAAGAAAGTTGGATAAAGAAGAAATAGTAATAGATTTTACATTGGCCTCTTCCTTAAACGAGGCGCTCTTTATGACCCAAGTAAGTGCTCAATTTGAAAGATTGATGAATGTGCTAATGACAGGTGCTTACTTCCCAGTAAAAGTCAAAGGTAATTCTACACAAATCGACCGTTTTATAAGAGCAGTTTCTGCAGAGAAAGATTATGCAATCGCCTACAACAAATATGGCCTGAATAACCCAGCTACCTATAGAAGTAAATATAGACTTGATGGAGCTGTAAATAGATTTGAAAAAGACACCGGACTCGTCTGGCCTTTCAAATAAAAGAGGAATCCTAAATGGCCATAGCTAGAATTAAAGAACTACTAAAAAGGTTTAATCCTCAAGCATCAGATGCAGATATAGAAGAACTTGCAAAAGCCTTAGATTCTAGTGGTGCCCGTCCAACAGGCGCAGCTATTAGCAAGGAAGAACTAGAACAACGTAAAAAGTTTTTAGAGTCTATTGGAGAAACAAATAGGGCTAGGCAAGAAGAACTAGACTATATTGAAGCTGAAATTGCAAAAACAAGAGCTGCAGTAGAAGCACAAATTGATTTGGTGGCAGCGACAAAAGAACTTACTCAGGCACAGGAAGACCAGAACGAACAAGCAAACGAAAATGCCGACGCTCAACAAAACCAAAATGAGCAAACCGCAGAGGCCACTAAGAAATCTGAAGAGTTAAAAGAAAAACTAAAGGGCCTCAGACTACAAAAGATAGCACTTAAGTTAGAAATGAAAGAAACCGCTTCAGGTTTTGACTTTCTA
>MDTB01192043.1_pt1 | contig 24853 bp, 17 predicted proteins | sample 811161 | NCBI WGS metagenome assembly MDTB01 (sample SAMN05326650, study PRJNA326480) | marine metagenome | isolation source: seawater | place: Mediterranean Sea | collected 2009
GATATTTTTGGCGATTATACTAAAATGGTTGTAAAATTTATGAGTGAAGATCAAATCTATAATTCTTTATCAGATAATGTGGGGATCAAATGAGTAGAGCATCATGTTTTTTAATTGTTTTTTTAGGGGTTTCTGTGGCTCAGATTGGAAGCATAGTTCCTGATTCAAAGCTAAAAGACTTTGAAGGTAAAAAGTTTAAAGTAAGTGATTTTTACAAAGAGGGTCCAGTTCTAATAAACTTTTGGAATTTAGCTTGTGAGCCATGCAAGAAGGAAATGAAGCACTTAGATGTGTTTAATAAGAAATATGAAGAAAATAAGTTTAAAGTTTTAAGTGTCAATCTTGATAATTCAAGAAGCTTGTCCAAGGTTAAGTCATTTATGAAATCTCAAAAATACTCCTTTAAGGTCTTAAGTGATCCTAGAATGAAATTTTTTAAAAAGTCAGGTGGAAGGATAATGCCCTATGTTCTCCTTGTTGATGCAAAAGGAGTTGTTATGAAAGTTCATACAGGCTATAACCCCGGAGATGAAATTCAGCTTGAAAGTGAAATAAGAGAAGTTTTAGACCTTCCAAATCCTAAATTAGAAACTCCAGTAAAATAAAAAATGTTTAAAAGTAATTTTTGTTTAATAAGTTTAGTCTTTTTTTCAGTTCTTTTAAGTCAAGTTGATTATAATTTTTCCTATGAATTGAAGTATGGCATGGGATCTGAGATTAAAAAAAGTCCAATTTCAGGTGCTGTTACAAGTATAGATGACAGCTATGGTTACAATGAACACCTTCTCAATGTTAACCTTTTTTATGAAGATGTTTATCTTTTTGGAGTTTTCGAGTGGAGTGATCCTCCAGTTTTTGGAGAACAGGATAGCCCTTTTTTTGGTTTTAATAGGCTGTTTCTGGAATATGAAACAGATAACCTTTATGCAAAAATTGGTAATTTGGAGGCACTTTATGGTAGGGGCTTGGCTCTAGGGCTTAGCTACGATGAGGTGATTGATTTTGATAGTACTGTAAATGGGGCTGAGTTTAGGTATAGTGTTAGTGATGATGTTACATTGTTTACGCTCAATGGATATTCAAATTTTGAATATAGAACTTCAACAGAGCTGAGACAGTCTGATCAGAACTTTGGCATAACAGTTAATATGGCGGGTATTGAGTACTCAAATGAGACCTTGGGAGACTTTCAGGTATTTGGTTTAAGAGAAAATCAGGAAATATATGATAAAACGATTAATAGCATAGATGATTTTGGAAAAAATTATTTTGCCTGGGATTTAGGTGATAGGTTATTTCAAGCTGATGATGATGGTACTTATGCAATTGAATTTTACAGCAATGGAGATAACCTAGATCACTATTTATTTGACTTTAATCATAATTTTTTATTTCAAGATATAGAGGTGTATTATGAACTCGTTTCATTTAGGTATGAGAAGTTGGCATCTTTCAATAAATATGAAACCGGATTAAATAAGTATTTATCTATTTATAAAGAGTTTGGGAGTTATGGTGTTACCTATGAGTATAAGGATTACTATTCTCCTATGCGACTTAAAACTATAAGTTCTCCTCCAACAGTATTTAAGGAAACAAACTCATCGCTTCTTTCGAGAACGCAACATAAAATAAATTTTTTAAATGAATCAGGTCATCAGATTGAAGTTAATAGAAAGTTCTCCAATAGTTTTAACCTGCTATTTAATTTATCCTTGTCATCTGCAGTTAGTGAATATGAAGCACTAAGTTTTATTCATCCTTCAAAAGATCAAAAAATGCCTTTTTTAAATTATTTTTCTGAAAACTTTGATAGTCCAGAAAATTTAAAGTTTAAGCCTTACAGGCAGGTGTTCTTGCAGGCTGATGGTTTAATATTCAGCAAAAGACTTTACTATAAGGTTGGCATAGATTTTTCTCATGAGATAAGCGTAAAAAATATTAAGTCCTTTACATTGCCTACTCATTTTGCAGTTGATTTTTTTAACAAACGTTCGATAGTTTTGTACTACGAATATCAATCATTGCAAGAACTGAAAAACGTATTAATAAATACAGAAACGCATTATATTTCAACAACTTTTAACTACTTGAATTGGCATTTAAGCCTTTTCTGTGATATGGAAAGTAAAGATCTTCAGGATTATAATTTTTGGCTTGGAACAAATTTGGCATGGAAGTTCAATTCGAGCTCCATGGTCTCTATTTTTTATGGTTCTCAGAAAGGGGGCTTGATTTGTGCTAATGGAGTTTGTGCGCAGCAGCCAGACTTTGACAATGGGGTTAAACTAAGTTTAAGGACAAATTTTTAATTATAGATAAATTATGAGGAATATAATTATGAGAAATTATTTTACGTTTGCTTCATTCCTTCTTCTTCTTCTTGGTTGCGGAGGAGATGAGTCTGTGTTGCAAGATAACACCTTTTCAGGAGATCCTGATTGTATGGAAAATTTTGGGTACTACAAGGAGGGGTGTTTAATAAGTGATACCGATCAGCAAGCTGTCGATTTTAGTCTTTGCACAGGCACAGATGATTTTTTGGCGAGCCATGATTATTCGACTCTATCAGACTTAAAAGGAAAAGTTATTCTTCTTGAGATGTCCGCATCTTGGTGAGGCCCGTGCTTTGATGCCATCGGGAATATGGCTAGCATTGAAAAGAGATTTGAAGATGAAGAGTTTGTGTTGGTTACAAACATAGATGATCTCGGCCAGCCTTTAACCTGCCAAGATTGGGGTGAGGGTTATTCGCAATATACATTTTTTGAAAATAGTGAAGGCCAAGACTGCAATCAAGGGGATGAGGGATGTAACTCCACAACAGTATCTCCTATTGTAGTTGATGATGGTAGTGGCGCAGATTTATTTAGCTTATTCAGAGAAAGTTCTTCTACGAGTTATCCAATATTAGCTGTTATCGATCATCAAATGGTTGTGAGAAAGCTATTTTCATCCTGCAACGAGTCTCAGTTGGTTTACTACATCCAGCAAGCCTTGGATGATATGTAGCTATTTGCTTGTTACAAAATTAAATACTTTTCTAATGGCAATTTAAAAATTATTTTTTTAAATTGATGTAATTATAATTTGTATCTTAGACATTTAAATAGGGGATGTTATGAAGGTTTTAAAAAATATTTTAACTATAGCTGTTTTTCTTTCACTATCTCTAGCGCAGTATTACTCTGTTGGTGACGTTGTTAATGCTCAACATCAAAATCAGGGAGTTACTGTATGCAGCGGTGGAGAGGGTTATGCAAACAATTCTACTTTAAGGTTGGCTGATTTTAATGGGGCTACTAATGGAGGGAATTACCACGTTATTGGTATCGATATGTCGGCCTCATGGTGAGGCAGTTGCTACAGTTCCATCGGGAGTATGGAACAAATATCTTACGACTACTCAGACAACTCGCATGTAGTATGGTTCACAGAGCTTAGTGAGCCAGGCCAGCCCTACAGCTGCTCTACCTGGGACAACGCCAGTAACTACCATGATCAACTTATAACAACAGGGAACTTTGTCTTTTGGAACTTGTTTACAACTGATAACTATGTACCTGCTGATGTATGGATAGACCATACCATGACAGTTTACAAGCAGTCTATTGGAACAAGTTATTTCCAAGGTACCTATTATCTAGACCAAATGCTTGAAAACTGTGGCAGCTTGTGTGAGGACAACCTTGATTTGGATGATGATGGGGTTGAAAACGATTACGACAATTGTCCAAACGATTCAAACCCAGATCAAGCAGATTCTGATGAAGATTCTCTAGGTGATGCTTGCGATGATTGCCATAACCTTGCAGGCGATCCAAACGATGATCTCGTGCATGATATTCTTGATGTAGTCCTAATTGTAAACGCGGTTTTGGCTGGTGGGTATTCTGCTACTGACCAATATACTGATTGCGAGCTTGCAGATTCAGATCTTGATAGTAATGGTGTTATAAATATTACAGATATAATACAGACTATAAATATAGTTCTTTCAGTTGGAAGGGATGATACTGATCAAGTTGGAAGAGCTACAGCTGATTTTAGTGTTGCAGGATCCGATTTGATTATTAATATTGATTCTAAGATAGATTTTTCAGGACTTCAGCTTGTTTTTGAAAGTGATTTAGATAATTCCATTAGAATTAAAGATAACAGCCACATTGAGAAGCTATCCAGCTATAATGATGGCATTGTGAGGTTTGTTGGCTTTTCTAAGTTTAACAATGCATTTGATAGCAGAAAATCTGAAGTTGTTATTGAAGGTGGCGCAAGCTTAAATGTTGAAGATATAGAGCTTATAATTTCTTCGCGATCCGGAAAAGAAATAGAATTGTCGAGGTCTGCTTTTGGTAATGTTTATAAGACAGGTGCGTATGATTTCAATCTCACAAAGGTCTATCCAAACCCGTTTAACCCAACAACAGAAATTGATTTTACTGTTCCATCTGATGGATACGTTAGGCTTTCTGCATACAATGTGATGGGCCAAGAGGTTTCTGTTATTTTTGATGGCTTCCAAACCATTGGTGAACATAGCTACAGATGGGACGCCTCAGCCCTTCCTTCAGGTGTTTACTATGTAAGACTTTCATCGGGAAAGAATGTCAAAACAATGAAGGCATTACTCGTTAAATAAACAACATTAAATTACATGACAACTTAAAGCAAGGCTGTTTCAGCCTTGCTTTTTTTATGAAAAAAAATATTTTATGCGTTCTTGTTTTATTGTCAACATCAATATCTAGCGATAAAGTAGGAAATTTTGCTTTTAGTTTATATAAAGAGTTAGAAAAGAAAGATTCGATAAGTTTTGTTGTGTCTCCATCTAGTATTTACAGCGCATTGTTTATGGCATGCCTTGGAGCGGGAAATGGAACTAAGAAGGAGATTCTTGAAGTTCTATCTATTGATCATATTCCTAATATGCCAGCTGACTTTTTTGTTTCAAGTTCTCCATCTATACTTCAAGCTAACTCAGTTTGGTTACAGGAAGAATACAGAATAAAAGATACATATTTAAGTTCTCTTTCATTTTTTTTTGAAAATGAGGTTTTGAGAGCAAACTTTTCTGAATATCCTAACAAATCTAGATTAAAAATCAATAGTTGGATTGCTGAAAGTACTAATAACAAAGTGCAAAGTCTTCTTAAACCTAATGATATTTCTAGAAGAACTAGATTGGTTCTCGTAAATGCTTTGTATATGTTGTCAAATTGGAAAAAAGCTTTTGAACGCTCAAAGACAGCTAGTAAAGATTTTTTTCTTTTAAATGGCACTATTAAGCTTCCAACAATGCACTTAAGAGATAGAATGATTTTTTTTGAAGATGGCCACTTAAAATCTATCTCATTAGAACTTGAAGACAGTTTGCTTTTCACCGTTATTCTTCCTAATAGTAATACTATGATGCGTTATGTTGAATCTAACCTTGATATTAGTTACTTTAATCTGATTTTGAAAAGTTCAAAGTTTTATGATGTTGATTTTAGCATGCCTAAAATCAATCTTGATTATAGTATCAGCCTGAAGGATCATCTGATTTCAATGGGAGTCAATCAGGCTTTCATAGATGGAAAAGCAAATTTTTCAAATATTAGAGATGAAAACGATCTAACAATAAGCGATGTGCTGCATCAATCAACTCTAAGTCTTGATGAGGAAGGGGTTGAGGCTAGCTCTGCAACAGCTGTTGTGATTAGAGTTAAGACAACAGCTAAAAAAAAGAGAAAAGAGTTTAAGGCAAATAGACCGTTTATATTTATTATTTCAGATCAAAAAAACAATCTTATACATTTTATGGGAAAGTTTAGTGGATAGAAGATTAAAGTTTTTTAATTTAAAATTAATATTTATTTGCACGTATTGCGCGTTTAAGTTAAATTAGGCATAGGTTTTTTTGTATACTACGCACCCGTGGCTCAACTGGATAGAGCATCTGACTACGGATCAGAAGGTTGCAGGTTCGAATCCTGCCGGGTGTACATAAAATTAAATTGATAAGTTTAGGGGTTTTATGAAGTTTATTTATATTTTGTTCGCAGTATTAGTTGTGCTTTCAGTTTTTTATGCGTCTGGTTTTTGGTCTTCTAGGGATGAAATTGATTATGAAAATTTTCCAAAGTCAATATATGATATTCCAGTTACTAGCATTGATGGTGAGAAAATTATCCTTGAAAAATACAAAGGCAAGAATATGCTTATTGTTAATGTTGCATCTCGCTGTGGCTATACAAAACAGTATAAAGGATTACAAAGTCTATATGAAAAACATAAAGATAGCCTCATAGTTCTAGGTTTTCCTTCAAATGATTTTTTAAGACAAGAGCCTGGATCAAATGATGAGATAAAGCTTTTTTGCGAAAGCAATTATAGAATTGAGTTTCCTCTTTTTGAAAAGATCATTGTAAAAGGTAAAGGTCAGCACCCGCTCTATCAATGGCTCAGCGATAAAAAACTAAATGGCTGGAACGATAAGAGTCCTAGCTGGAATTTTAATAAATATTTTGTAAGTAGAGATGGTAAGTTAGTTCAGCTTTTTGATGCAGGTACCAAGCCTATGTCTGATAAGATAGAACAATTAATTAAATAGGATTTATTCATTTGTATATTAAAATAAAATATTTTTTAGTCTTTTCAATTTTAGCTACAGCTTTGTTTTCGCAACAAAAAATTATATCTGGTTTTATTACTGACTCCAAGTCAGGTGAGGCTCTTATAGGTGCAAACATTTACTTAAAAGAAACTGAGCAAGGTATTTCCACAGATATTAATGGTTATTATGCTATTGTTGATGTAGGATCTGATTCTGTAACTGTTTTTGTATCATACATAGGATATAAATCAATAGAAAAAAATATGACATTTATCAATTCAAAGATTGAGTATAATGTTGAGTTAGAGCCAAGAACTTTGGAAGCTGATGGTATTAATGTGTCCGCTGAAAAGTCAGTCCGTCAGAAGCAGATTCAGTACAGTCAAATCAAGCTAAACCCAATGGCACTAAGAAATCTTCCATCTGTTGGTGAAGCAGATATCTTTAGAACATTGCAAACTCTTCCTGGGGTTTTGACGGCCTCTGAGTTTAGCACTGGTTTAATTGTCCGTGGAGGCAACACCGATCAGAATCTTATTCTTTTGGATGGAATTACAGTTTACAATCCCTCTCATCTAGGTGGTGTATTTTCAAATTTTATTGTTGATGGTCTTAAGGAGGCTGAGCTTATAAAAGGTGGTTTCAATGCAGACTATGGTGGAAGGTTGAGCTCTGTTCTGAACGTAGTTAGTCGCGAAGGTAACAGAAAAGAAGTGCATGGAAACGCTTCTCTTTCTTTGATTTCTTCTCAAACAACATGGGAAGGTCCTTTGCCGCTAGGTAATGGAGCATGGGTTATATCAGGAAGAAGGACTTATATCGATAAATTTGCTGAATTAATTGGAGAAGAAATTCCATACTATTTCTACGACCTGCAGGGACATGCCTTTACGGACTTAACTAAAAAAGATAGAATTAATTTTAGCTTTTACTCAGGTCGAGATGACTTGCAGTGGCCAGACTTTGGGCTGAATATTTATTGGGGAAACCGTACTTTTAGTTCAAAATATAGAAAACTTTTTAATGAGCAACTTATTGGAAATTTTATGCTTGCCACAAGTACCTTTTACATTTATAGCTCTCTTGGTGGAGATTCAGGTTCAAATAGCGATAATGTAATAAGAGATAACTCATTAACTGCTAGCTTTCAGTACTACTTAAATAATAGTTACACATTAAAGTTTGGAGGCCAACTAAAGAAGCTTAATCTCGACTATCTTGAAACCTTTAATGATGCTGAAGTCTTCAGATACGAACAGACTCCTACAGATTTATCTTCATTCATTAAATTAAAATGGGTCACCTTAAATGATAGATTGATAGTTGAACCAGGTATAAGATTTAATTACTATAATAAGATGAAGGAAAAGTTTTACCCTGAGCTAAGGCTTGGAGTTAAAGCCGTTGTTGCAACTGATCAGTTTATTAATTTCTCAGTTGGTGAATATCATCAGTTTATGCAGAGTGTTCAGGATGACTACAACTCTCCAATTATTGACTTCTGGCTTTGCAATGATGAATCTGTTGAATCAGCGAGTTCCAATCACTTTATAATAGGCTACGAGCAGTTTATCAATGATTCTTACAAGTATCAATTTGATTTTTATTATAAGGATATTTACAATACCCTTACTTTTGTAGATAATAGATCTGCTTTTGATGGAGACGTTGACTATTCATCTATTGGATCATTGCTAGATACAGGTAATGGAGAGGCTTGGGGCATAGAAGCATTTTTTCAAAAGAAAAAGGGAAATCTTACAGGTTGGCTATCCTATACGTGGAGCCATTCTACAAAAACATTTCAGGATGATTTATATTATACAAACTGGGATAGAAGGCATGTTCTAAATCTTGTGGGTTCTTGGAAGTTTAGAGATAGGTGGGATCTTAGTTGGAAGTGGACCTATCAATCCGGTCAGGCATATACACCCATGAATGGTTTCTATATTCAGCAGATTTCAGGAGAGCCTGATCCTATCCTTGAAACTATTCCAGGCTTTAAGAATGAAGGGAGGCTGCCTGATTATCATAGGCTTGATATGAATCTAACATATAGAAGCTCTTTGTTTGGCTATGAAACAGAGTACTTTGTTCAGCTTATTAATGCATATAACAATAAGAATAATGTTCAGCAGTATTTTTATAGCGTTGGAGATCCATACAACGGTTTAGATGATGATGGAGACTGGGATCCAGCAACAGATGATATAGGCTCAGATGATTGCCCTCAGTGTGCAGATAATAAGCAGGCTGATGTTGGAGAGCCCAACGTTGATGAGCCAGATGAAGGACAGTTTGAAAGAAGATCTTTCATTTTATTTAATCAAATTATTCCAGTTGCGGGATTTAGGATTGAGTTTTAATGTCGATTCTACTGCTATTATTAATACTTCTGTCATGCGAGGTTCCAACTACTCAGACAACCTATGATGGAGACAGGATGGTTGTTTTTGCCAATATAAACGTTAATGCGCTTGAGATGGATCCTATTTATATTAGTAGGTCTGCTAGGCTAGACTATGGATCTAGTGTTGATGAACTTTATATTGATGATGCAACTGTTAGGCTTGAGCAGGTTGGCGATACAGCCTGTGATGGTGTTACTTGTGGTGACTGTTCAACATGCTGGTATGTTGAGGGTTTTTCTGGTTTCAGTAATGAAGATGATAATGTAAGGCCCTACTATAAATTTGATGAGGATCCTGATATACTTCCAAATACAAAGTACAGATTAACAGTTTCAGCACCGGGACATGGCCTTATTAGCGATGATGTCATTGCTGAAACAACAACACCAGTTGATTTTACACTTGGATCATCAGCAAATACCTACTATGGCTACTGTGACAATGATGATATTCAAGATCTCGTTAATGTAAAGGCAATTAAAACTGATAATGTGTTGGATAGTTTTATGCCAGATTTTGATAGTATTGATACGGTTAAATACAACAAAACAGGTTGTTATACCCAAGGTTTTTGGTCTGCTCCCTATTTTTACCTTGATATTAATGATGTGCAAGGCCAGCCAATAGAGTTTATTGATGGAGAGACTGCAATTAGAACTCTTACTTATGCACTTGGTTTTGATATTCCTGATAGTCCTTTAGATTTTTTTCAGTCAATAGAGACTAATTACTTAAAGGAATGTAAGGAGCCTTTTTCTGATGTCAATAGTGATGGAGTCCTAAATGAGAACTCTGAGACCTTTTTTGATTACAACAGTGATGAACAGTGGGGATTTACATATTCAAATGCAATCTATGATACTTCTTTCGCATATAAAGCATTTTTTAGAGATCAAATAAAGAGAGATGATCAAAATAGGCCATACCTTGATAATCCATTTGTTTGGACAGCTCAGCGCTCGCCATTATCTTATATGTGGCTATATTTTCACTACTACGGGCTGCAGTTGATTCAGGTTCAGCTAACTGACCAAGCTTATGTAGACTATTTGTCTGGTCTAAGTATTGTTAATCCATTTGTTATGGGAACGTCAAACTTTGATGAAGGTTATGGACTCTTTAGCTCAACCTATTCAAAGTATTTTTATGTATTTCTTGATAGGCCTGATGATGGACTTAACTATAGCACCGACTGTATAGATTGAAATTTAACCAGTAACTATTATTAACTATGGTATCAAATGGATATTCTTTGTTACATTTTGCTTCACATATAGGAGATTTAATGAATAAAAAACAAAAAGCAGCAAAGAGAAAAGGAAGAAAAAATCAACAACGGCTAAAGGCTATAAATCAAGCTTCTCTTTTGAAAGTAAAAAAGAAACCAGTTAAGGTTGAAAAGAAGTTGGTTGAAGAGGTTGCAGATAAGAAAGTCGCAACGAAGAAAGCTCCTGCCAAGAAGACTGCTGTTAAGAAAGCTCCTGCTAAGAAGGCTGCTACTAAGAAGGCTACTTCCAAGAAAGCCGCAGCTAAAAAAACTACATCCAAAGCTAAAAAGTAGATAGAGAAGTTTAATGCAGAAGCTACTTGAAAATGAAGCAACATTTTTAAAGAGTCTTGAAGATTCTATAGATTCACTTAAGGAAGGAATGAAGTCTATTGATGATAGCAAAGACCTGGATGACAACACCAAGGCATACCTAAAGGATGAAACGCTTGAGTTAGTTTCAAGCATTGAACAGTTATTTAAGGATCACAGAAGGTTCTATACCAATCTTAGAAAATCTGTAATGTTTGACTCATTTGAAAAGAAAGAGAAATAAGTATTAAATCTTAAAGAAATCTGCCTTTTAAATTAATCGATTTCAATTTTGTTGCATAGCTTTATCTGTGCATAGTGAACGTGATTCAAATCAAAAAAATAAAGTAATAATCTGAATAAATTATCAAGTGTAACATGTTGTAAATTGATTGCAATATGGTTTATTATATTCATATATTCGTAAAGGTATGAACTAAATTTTATAAGGGGTATATTTTATGCAAATAAGTTTAATAAGTTTAATTTTATTATTAGGATTAAGTTTTTCATCAAATTGGATTGGAATCCAATCTCAATCTGAGACTGATGCAAAGGTTGATATGCTAAGTTCAGATATTGAAAAAACAGTTTTAGAGTTTTCTGTTGAAGGATTTAATTTAATAAAAGTAGAAACCCCTAATGGAACTTCTCATTATATTGATGTTGAAGAAGGCACTCCTCTACTATCTAAAGGTAATCCAGATATTCAGAAGCTAACTCAATCTATAATTATACCAGATGATGCAGATATGACATTTAGGGTTGTTTCATCAGATTATGTAGAATATGAAAATATCAATCTAGCCCCTTCCAAAGGAAGCTTAACAAGAAATATTGATCCATCTACCGTTGCCTATGAGTACTCTCCAGCCTATGAACAAGATCAGTTTTTTCCAGGGGAACTGGCATCATTAAGGGATCCTTTTGTTCTTAGAGACTACAAAGGTCAGGTAGTTGTTGCTTACCCTTTTCAGTATAACCCTAAGAAAAAGGTGTTAAGGGTTTATACAAATATTACTGTAGAAGTTTATAGTCTGAATTCAAACAGGCGATCAACCTTAAATGCAAGTCAATCTGAAAAGAAAATTGTATCTGAGTTTAAAAGAATCTATGAAAAACAGTTTATTAATTTTGAGCAGTCAAGGTATGATGTTTTAAGTGAGCAAGGAAATATGCTAGTTATATGTAATGATGCATTCTTATCTGATATGCAGCCATTTGTAGACTGGAAAAACACCAAAGGCATTCCAACTGAAATGGTACCTTTATCAGAAATAGGAAGTTCTTCAAGTTCAATTGATAATTATGTTTCAAACTATTACTACGAGCAGGGACTAACCTTTTTGCTTCTCGTTGGAGATATATCTCAGATGCCATCAATAACAATTAGTGGAACTGCCTCTGATCCAAGCTATGGGTACATTGAAGGGAATGACTACTATCCTGAAATCATGGTAGGAAGATTTTCTGCTGAGAACCCTAATCATGTACAGACTCAAGTTGAAAGAACTATAAATTACGAACGCTTTCCTTCATCTGGAGTGGGATCATTTAAGTATGGAGTTGGAGTTGCTTCAAATGAAGGTCAAGGCATTGGTGATGAGGGTGAGGGAGATTGGGAGCATCTCGATCTTATAAGAGGAAAGCTTATGGATTTCAGCTACAACGATTTAGATCAAATTTATGGCACAAATGGTGGAAGTGCATCAGATGTTACAGCTGCATTGAATGAAGGAAGAAGTATTATTAACTATACAGGCCATGGGAGTAATACCTCTTGGGGAACAACTGGGTTTAGCAACTCAAACGTTGATGCTTTGACAAACACGCACATTTGGCCTTATATACTTTCAGTTGCATGCGTTAATGGTGCGTTTGACCAAGGTACTTGTTTCGCTGAGGCGTGGCTGAGGGCAACACATAATGGTCAGCCTTCTGGTGCTGTTGCTATGTCGGCTTCAACCGTTAATCAGCAGTGGGCGCAGCCAATGGAAGGACAAGATGAGTTTAATGATATTTTAGTTGAGTCATATATCAATAACATCAAGAGAACTTACGGTGGCTTGTTTTATAATTCTTGCATGAAAATGGTTGATAGTTATGGATCTAGTGGTGAGAGTGAGTCTTCTTACTGGCACCTATTTGGAGATCCTTCTTTGTTAGTAAGAACTGATGACCCTATAACTACATCCCCTTCATATGAGGGTACAATATTAATTGGTCAAACTGAATTCGTTGTTGATACTGGCGATAATGGTAGTTTGGTTGCTCTATCAAAAAATGGTGAACTTCTGTCTTCTGCATATTCAAATGGAGGTGTTGCAGTTTTAGAGTTGGGTGATGCGGCTAATACTCCAGGTGAGTTGGATCTTGTTGTTAGCTCATTTAATGCTTTTGCTTATGAAGCGTCTGTTATGGTGATTGCACCTGAAGGGCCATATGTAGTTAATGGTGGATATGAAATTATTTCTGATTCTTCAAATGATGGAATGGTCAATAATGGAGATTTCATTTCTTTAGCTCTTTGGGCTGAAAATGTAGGAGTTGAGTCAGCGAATAATGTAGTTGCAAACATTTCTTCTAATGATCCTTATGTTTCATTGAATGGTCCATCAAGTACAACATTTGGAAATATATCTGCAGGAAGTATGCTGCAAGGTAATGATCTAATAGGGCTGAATATTGATTACTCTGCACCTGATGGCCATAGTGCGGAGGTATTTGTTGAATATTTAAGTAGTACAGATACTTGGGAGAGCTCTATATCTATTGCTGTCAATGCTCCTGAGATTGTTTTTTCAAATGCTGAATTTGATGACTCTGATGGGGATGGAATTTGGGATGCAGGTGAAACGGCTGAGGTAACGATTTATATTTCAAACTTAGGATCAGGAGATCATACTGATAGCCCAGGAGCGCACCTAGAAGAAATTTTTGATAGTTGGAATGGATCCGTTGTTTCTATTTTAGAAGATGAGATATACTTGTCCTCATTGTCAGCTGGACAGAGCTCAGTTCTCTCTTTCAGTGTTCAAGCGAATAGTAATGTTGATCTTGGTACACCTGTCAATTTCATGGCATCGTTTGTACAAGATGATCAAAATGGAGAAGTTTCAGTTTCTAATTATAATTTTTCAATGATAATTGGTCACCCAACCATGCTTATTTGGGATCCGCAAGGTGGATTGTCTGGAGAAATGCTTAGTCAGTTTTTTGAATCATCAGGTAGAACAGGTTATGATCACGTAGTAGGTAACCTAGTATCAACTGATTTCTACACAATGGCTTTTGTTTTCCTTGGTATTTACTATGACCCAGGCAATCATGTTCTTCAGCAAAATGAGGCAGATGCATTTGTCGAAATTTTAGAAAGAGGTGGAAGTGTATACATGGAAGGTGGTGACACTTGGGCTTATGATAGCCAGACCAGTTTACACAACATGTTTGGTCTTACTGGTGTATCAGATGGCTCAAGTGACCTTGAAACTATTGAGGGAGTTGCTGGGACCTTTACAGAAGGTTTGGTTTTTGACTACAACGGTGGAAATAGTTGGATAGATCATCTAGCTCCAGCTGGAGGATTAGCAATTCTAAACAATAATGGCGCTGGCTATACAACAGCAATTGCATATGAGGGCGATGGCTATAGGACCGTTGGTGCATCCCACGAAATGGGAGGCCTTGCAGGCCCTGGAGGTGATTTTGATGCTTACGTTGATGGTCTTTTAAATTTCCTAGAGATAGGAGGAGCTGATCCATTTGACTGTTCTGCAGGTGACTTGAATGATGATGCTATAATTAATATTCTTGATGTAGTGCTTCAGGTTAACATAGTTATTGGAGTTGAGAGCAATCCAACACAATATGCTGAGTGTGCGGCAGACATAAACGCTGACGGAGTGATTGACGTCCTTGATATTATTTTGAATATTAACTTAATTACTCAAGGTAACGGGCTTCAAAGAGCTCATAGTAGAGAAGATTCAGTCTCAAGCTATGCCAACTTAGAGCTAGGAGGTAATAGTGCCTCCCTAGAATCTGATGGTAAGATTTCAGGCTTGCAAATGGTTGTCTTAACTGATGGCGATATCACATTTAATCAAGATCTTAACATGGACGTAGTTTCAAATGAGATTGATGGTTTGCATACAATTTTAATTTATCATATGGAAAATTTTATTAACCCTGGTGTTAATAAGCTGTTTGATGTTTCCAGCTCATTTAAGGTGATTGAGACAAAGGTTGTAAATTCAGAGTCGCAATATGTTGATGTGCAGGTAGTCAAGGCAGTTCCTAATAGCTTCAGTTTAAATAAAATTTATCCTAATCCATTTAACCCGAGTACTAGTATTTCTGTTAATGTGCCGGAAAATGGCAACCTGGCTCTTGAGATCTATGATATTAGAGGAAGGCTAATTAATTCTTTGTTTAAAGGTTCTATTGATGCGGGGTCTTACTCATACACCTGGGATGGTAGAAATATGAAGGGGCAGCAGGTTCCTGCAGGTATGTACATATGTAGGGCTGAGTCTTTAGGAGAAGCAGTATCAAAGAAGGTTACACTTCTTAAATAAATAGAGATTTATTGAAATAAGTCACTTGTAATAAGATCACAAATAAGTTGGCCTCTGAGGTCAAGCTTCATTCTGTTATTTTTTATTTCAAGGTTCTGCCACTTTTCCTTAGCTTTTTGCTTGAATAAAGAAAAGTCTCCTTCATAAAAGTTTTCTAGTTGTTTAAGATGTACTCCTTTATTAAGCCTCAGTCCATTCATTAAAAGATCGTTAAATGAATCGTTTGAGGTTAAGTTCTCAATGTCAACGATTGGCTCCATGTTATTTTCAACCATCGTCATATATTGATCTAAACTCCTTGAGTTTCTCCATCTTTTTTTCCCATCAAATCCATAGGCTGAGGGCCCAAAAGCCAGATAAGGATCAAGCGTCCAATAGTGCAAGTTATGCAAACATTCCATTTTAGTCTTTGAAAAGTTGGAAATTTCATATTGATTAAAATTGTTGTTAGTTAAAGTGCCTCTGGTTAAGTTGAACATTTCATAGTCTATATCCTGAGAAGGCATTGAGATTTCTTTATTTCTAACCATGCTATGTAGCTTTGTATTTTTCTCAACCGTTAGAGAATAACATGAAATATGTTCAGGATCCAGGTCAATTACATTGGACAGTGTATTGAACCATATTTTTTGCGTTTGTTCTGGAATACAATAAATGAGATCAATATTTATATTTTCAATTTTTGCTTTTCTCGCATCTTCATAACTACTAATACATTGTTTGCTAGAATGATCTCTACTAAGGACTTTTAAGATGTTATTATCTAGGCTTTGAAACCCTATTGATATACGGTTTATTCCAATCGATTTAAAATCAATTAGTTTATTTAGTTCTAAGCTGTCAGGGTTGCATTCAAGCGTTACTTCTAAATTTCCAGCAAGGTTATATTTATCGTTTAAGGTATTAAGGATTCTTTCAATTTGAGAGGCTTCCATAAGAGATGGTGTTCCACCACCAAAAAATATAGTATCAAATAGATATTTTTTATCTATCAATTGTTTGCTGTTTTTAATTTCTTTTATTATACAATCAACTAGTCTATCCATGTCATTTAATCTATCAGTTATTGAATAGAAGTCGCAGTAGTGACACTTTGTTGTGCAGAATGGAGAGTGGATGTAGATTCCAGACTTTATTTTATTTATCATTAGATTTAGATCGAACAAGTATAAATCCTTCAGCAACCATCCAGAAAATTAGACCAATTAATATTGTATTAAGTGAAAGAAGAAGATAGTCATTGTTTTGAAAAAACATATGCGTCTTACTTATTAAAGCTGTTAGTGTAACAAATATTAGGAATATCATGGGGACTACTAGTGGTATGACATTTCTGCTTTTTTTCCAATAGTAAATTGATATAATCATTAGAGTTAGAGCAGCTAACATTTGGTTGCTTGTGCCAAAAATAGGCCAGAGCTTTCCTCCCATTCCATTGCTAACTAGTAGATATGCTGGTAAAACACCAACGATTGTAGCAAAGTATTTATTCTTAAGAAAATTTATTCTTAGAACAGATCCAAGCTCAACCATGATCATTCTCTGAATTCTAGTAGCTGTATCAAGAGTTGTAGCTGCAAAAGATATAACCAATACAGAGATCAAGGTAGAGGCTACTATGTTAGAGAAACCAATTTTTTCAAGCATAGCTGAGCTTCCTGATATAAAAGGTATTGCTCCATTTGAAGAGGCTGTTTCCCATGTGCCATAGAAACCTTCAAAGCTACATCCCGCTACAAGCGATAAGCCTGCAGCTGCTGCAATTAAAGATGCCAAACCAAGTGCACCCTCTCCAAGCATGCTTCCATATCCAATTTGCCTAGCCTCACTAAATCTATTCAGTTGTTTAGAGGTTGTACCTGATGATACTAGACCATGAAACCCGCTTATTGCACCACATGCAACAGTAATAAATAAAAAAGGAAAGATGGATGGGCCATGCTCTGGTATATTAATTGCTGGGGCAGATATATTAGGGTTTATAATAAATATAGAAAAATAAATCAAACCGAGTCCAACAAAAAGCTGATGGCTGTTTATGTAGTCTCTTGGTTGGAGCAAAACCCAAACTGGCAAAAGGCTAGCTATTGATGAATAAATAAACAAAAAAACTATCCAGACTTGCTTTTCGTTTTGAACTCCAAAATCAGACAAAGAGATCGGTACTTTTGTTCCAACAAATATAAAGAAGTAAAGTGCAATTAATGCTAGAATTGAAGGGATTAAGGCATTCCAATTTTTTTTATAAATAACTATTCCAATTATAATTGCTATAAGAATTTCAATGTTGATAGGAATTACGGATGATGGGTTGTTTATAAATAATCCCGCAATTGCATTTGCAAAAACCGCCAATACAAGCCAAGTTAAGCATGCAACAAATAATAAAAACATAATTCTAACTCTGGAGTTTAGAACCTTTGATGAAAGGCTAGCTATCGTTTGTCCTTTTTCTTTTGCGCTGATAACAAGTGCGCCGTAGTCATGAACAGCTCCCATGAAAATTATCCCTATAACTATCCAAATAAAAGCAGGAAGCCATCCCCAGTATAGAGCTATACATGGGCCAATTATTGGAGCTGCACCTGCAATGGAAGTAAAATGATGCCCTAGAAGAATATTTTTATTGGTTGGCACAAAATCAACTCCATCATTGTATGAATGTGCAGGGGTCTTTTCATCCGTTTTTTCTCTGAAGATTGTTTTTGAAATATATTTGCTGTAGAATAAGTAACCTAGATAAAAGCTGATCAGACCAATTGATGCCAATAGAGATGATTTCATATTAATAATATATTGGTTTCATTGTATTTAATTGAAAGGTTTTAATCTATTTAATTGCATCTCTATTGTAAAATAAAGTGATATTAAATATATTATATTGTTCAATCCCTATAAAAAAAGAGGTATTATATGTCTACATCTGCAATAGCTGATACTGATCAGAAAACTATTGATATTCTTAAGGCTATCATAATGGATACCGTAAGAAATGCAAACTCAGGCCATACAGGAGGTCCTCTATCTTCGCTTGATTTTACCTATGTTTTGTTTAAAGATTTTCTGTCTTTCGATCCAGATGACCCAAATTGGTTCAACAGAGATAGATTTGTGATGTCAATTGGCCATGAATCTGCGCTTCTTTATTCAATGCTTACTCTTGTAGGGTGGTTAGATGTAGATGATTTAAAGAAATTTAGACGATTAGGTTCTTTGACTCCAGGTCATCCAGAAAGAGGTCTAACTCCAGGAGTGGAGGCCACAACAGGACCTCTTGGTCAAGGGGTTGGAAATGCAGTAGGTATGGCCGCCTCAGAATCAATTCTAAATAAACTTTTCGGGAATGATATTGTTAATCATTATACTTATGTTCTGCATGGCGATGGAGACATTCAGGAACCTGTTGCTCAGGGGGCTATTGCACTGGCTGGTCACTGGAAGCTTCATAAACTAATAGCTTACTATGATTCAAATGATGCGCAAATTTCAGGAAAAGTTTCAAGGTCTGATTCAACAGATTATGCTTTAATGTATAAATCTCATGGTTGGAGTGTAATCGAAGTAGATGGGCACAATAAAGATGAAATACGTTCAGCCATTAGAAAAGCACAAATGGAAATTGAAAAACCAACAGTAATAATTGGGCACACTAAGATGGCTAATGGTTGTGCAACGATGGAAGGTGATCATAATACCCATGGAGCTCCTCTTCCACCTGATGAAATAGCCAATACAAAGAAGAAGCTAGGGCTTGATCCTAATAGTTTTTTTAATCTTCCAGATGAAATTATTGATGAATTTCAATCATCTTATGATTTTGCAAGGAGTGAAGTGCAAGCTTGGAATAACAGTCTTTTAATCAGATTTCAAGATGAAACATTTAAAGAAAAGTGGGATCTGGCTATGAGTGGAGATATTCCTAGTAGTGTTGAATTTCCTGCTTATGAGAGTGGTGAAACTATTGCAACTAGAAAAGTGTGGGGTGCAGTGATTGAGGCAATGGCACCTTGTATGCCAACTCTTGTTGGAGGGTCGGCTGACTTAGAGCCTTCAAATGTAACTTCAGGGTTTGCAGAAATGGTGAAAGATTTTGGACCTAATATGAGGAGCGGAAGAAACTTTGCTTATGGAGTTAGGGAATTCCCAATGGGCGCAATCAACAATGGTATAGCGCAGCATGGAGGAATGAAAGTATTTGGTGCTACATTCTTTGTTTTTTCTGATTATGAAAGACCAGCATTAAGATTGAGAGCGCTTCAGAATTTAGATGCAGTTTCTGAGTATACACATGATTCTATTTATGTGGGTGAAGATGGGCCTACTCATCAGCCTGTTGAACATCTAATGGCTTGCCGCTCTATACCAAATTTGCTCGTTCTAAGGCCTGCAGATGCAAATGAGGCTTCTCACGCAATTAAGATGTCTTTTTCCTTGAGAAGGCCATCTATTGTACTCTTGTCACGACAAGGCCTTCCAGTTCTTGATAGAAAAGAATATACATCATCCTCTCAAGTTGAAAAGGGGGGATATATAATTAGTGATGTTGATTGTCCTGATATAATTATATATAGTAGCGGATCTGAGATACACCTAGCTCTTGATGTGAAGAAAGCACTTGATAAATTCAAGGTAAGAGTTGTCAATATGTTTAGTTGGGAGCTTTTTGATGAACAGAACACTGAATATAAAAATACAATTTTCGAACCAGATTTTAAAGGTCTACGTGTATCCATTGAAGCAGGTATTACAATGGGCTGGGAGCGATTTACAGGTCTTGAAGGTTTAAATATTGGAATTAATTCGTTTGGAGAGTCAGCTCCAGGTAAAGATGTTGCAAATCATTTCGGCTTAAACTGTGAGAGTGTCATAGAGAAAATTCTAGAAAAGTTAATTTGATCAACTTAGTTCTTAATAATTGTCGATATATTTCGTAAATTTACCTCTTAGTGTTGTAATGTTAGGGGGAGATTATGACAAAATGGGATAAGGGTTTATTCCTTAAAAAAATTAAGAATGAGTGCGATCCAAGAGTTCAAACCATAATTGATGATATCGTTAAGTTTTCAGAAACTGAAGCTGATCTTATTTCATGGGGAAGAGGTGAAGGTTATGGAACAATGACTTTTAAGTGTAAAACTTCAGATTTTGGGGTTTTACCTCTTTTTCATCTTACCACTAGTGGTCAGATTAAGTTTCAGATTAATTTTTTAAGATCCAAGATAGATAGAAGAGAAATTATTAGAGATTATCAGCTAAAGCTTGAGTCAAACTTTATGATGGATTTTGATGAGATAGAGTATCCAATTGATGTATTTCACAATATTGGAGATCTTTTTACTATAAAGTCAGAGATTAATAAATTTGAGTTTGCCATTCAGGGTATGACAGCAAGGTTGAGGCAGTAAGCGATATTTGAATTAACAGTAAAAAAATGCCTCTATGTTCTTTGTATAGGGGCTTTTTTTGTATAGGTTGTGATCTTGGGCACATAATAATTGTAGTTACATATAATTACTTTTATTTGAGTCGATAAATTGCTTACTTACAGATGTTAAACTAAATTGACTATTAAAGAGTTTTTGTTAAATTAAGGTATAACATTGATGGGTAGAATTAGACATATAAGATCCTTGTTACGTATGGCAATTTTTTTGTTTCTAGTTTCCTCTTCAATTTTTTCCCAATCTGAAAGTTTTGAATCAGGGTTTGAATCCCTTCCATGGACTCTTGGGGTTGACCATGATTGGGTTCAAAGCAGTGAATCTTTTTCAGGAAGCTATAGTGCAAAGTCTGCTACGAGCCTAAGTAATGGCCAATCGTCAACGTTATCGATAAACATCGACATACCATCTGATGGAGATATTGTCTTTTATAAAAAAACATCCAATGAAACAAACTATAGTAGTTTAGAATTTTTTATTGATGGAACACTTCAATCATCATGGAATGGCGAGAATGACTGGTCAAGAGAGGCTTTCCCGGTTTTGCAGGGTAATCATACTTTTAAATGGGTTTATTCTAAAACTGGAAATGTTGAGGAGTGTGCTTCTGGTGAGGTTCCTAATTGCGCTAGTGATGGAGTGGAGGGAGGGGGAGCTTACAAATTATGTTGTTCAGAATCTTGGGTAGGTGATAGTTATGAAGATTGTTTAGGTCAGGCATATGGATGTGACTTATCTTGCTATAATAATGATGGAGGTGATTGTGGGGAGGTGTATTCTGATGCTGTATGGATAGACAATATTCTCTTTTCTCTAATTGCCAATGTAGGTGAAGATCAGGTTTACAACTTTGAGCATGATGGGATAAATGGTGGATCTATTGCATTAGATGGAAGTAGCAGCATTCCAAACAATTTGCCTGATGACAACTATTTATGGTCAATAACTAACAATCCGGATGAAGTTATTGCTACAGGAATAAGCCCTTCTATAGATTTGGAAGTTGGGGAGTACGATATAACCCTTACAATTAATGTTGAGGGGGCTGTATCATCAGATAATTTACTTATAACTGTCAATGAGCCAAACACTCCACCGGTGGTAGGCTTTAACTGTAACCTTGGAGAGTGCGGGGATGAGGGTCAGAACTCTTCTATCCTAACTCAAGGCATAACAATCTATAATGATAATGGAATCCCTGGAAATACTACCCTCATTAATCTAATGAGCTATTTTTATCCCCCTCAAACATATGATCCAGATGGTGCAACAGATAATTTAAATTTTGCCTGGAAGAGAATGAACGATCAAGGTGTTTTGGTGGGCATTTCACCTATACAGAATCTTCCGGAAGGAGACCATTCTTTCTATCTTGTTGTTTCTGATCCGTATGGATCCATTGGTGAGGCTGTACTAAATTTAATAGTCGAAGAGCTTAATGAAGAGCCAACAGTTAACCTCCAGAATGATTTGGGCAGTGTATGCGAAGGTCAATCTGTTGAATTGACAGCTGAAGTGGTAGATCCAAATAACGATGTTTCGGGAACTGAAACTGGAACAGATCAGGATGATGTTTCTATTAGTTGGACCTGCTCAGATGGAATAATACCTGAAGATGCTTCTTCAGCATCAACCTCATTTATAGTGCCTTCCATCAATGGGAACGCAGATACTCTTGAAATTAGCTGTACTATTACAGTTGCAGATCCTTTTGGTGATATAGCTACAGGGATTACATATGCTTCTGCGTTTAATGAGAACCTATACCCTGATATTTTAATTGAGGAAGATTTTATTCAAATTGAGGAGGGAGAGACTCTAGCCCTTTCCCTTGAAGGTACTCAGCTTATTGCAAACTCCATATACCACCAAGATTTGGTTGTTGCGAGCTTCGAAGATTTAGATGGAGATTCAATTAATAATTTTAGAATAGTTTTTTCTGATGAAAATGAGAACTATACAATAGTTGAGGATGTGATTATTCCTGATGAGAACTTCGATGGATCGTTTGATGTTTTTTTCTACATAGATGATCAGGTAGATGCTTTCTGTCAAGAGGATATCCCTAGCTTTTTATCTATAGAAATAGATATAATTGAACTAAACAATCCTCCTCAAATTTCTGCATCCACATCATATTCAATTGAAGAGGATGCTAGTCAGCAAATTACAGATTTATCAATCTCGGATCCTGATGCTGCAGAGTTTACAATAGTCTCAGGACTCGTTTCTCCAAATGGAATCATGCAACTCTCTTCAAATTTAGGTGTTAACTTTGAAGAGGGTACTAGTAATGAAGAAGGCGAAATATATTTTTCAGGAAACCTATCAAGTATTAACGATGCTTTGTATGGACTGGTTTACAGCCCAAATGAAAACTATAATGGACAGGATAGTATTACCGTTTTGGTCGACGATTTGGGGCATGAAGGAGCTCCTTTTGACATTACTCTTAAGGATACGCTTGTAATTAATATAGAGGTTTCTCCCGTCAATGATAGACCTGTATTTAATGCCGTAAGTATTGACCCCGTATTGGATGATTCAGGATTTCAAACAATTCAAAATTGGGCTACAAATATTGATGATGGCGATCCTGAGTTAAGTCAAGACCTTGAGTTTGAAGTATTTGTCAGTAATCCAAATTTATTTATATCTCAGCCAGCAGTTTCACTAGATGGAACTTTTACTTTTGAGCCTCTGATAAACAACGAAGGTATTTCAGATATTACGGTTATACTTGTTGATAATGGATCGAGCGCAGGCTCTTCAAATAACACCAGTCTCCCCTTTAACTTTGAAATAACTGTTAATTCACTTAACAACGCTCCTGAGTTTAACTTGGTAGGGGATGATGATGATCTTGAAGATAGTGTTTTTACAATCACGGTAGATGAGGATTCATACTCAACAAAGAATATCCTAATTGATGTAGATGAGATTCCTTCAAATGAAACCTGGCAAACTGTTGTTTACACCTTAGAGCCGAATTCAATATTTTTTGCAGATATAGATTTCTCAAGTGAAACAGGAGAATTGGTTGTCAATAAAAAAAATAATGGATATGGATCACAGAAGTTTACAATAAAGGCAGTTGATGATGGAGGGACATTTGGAGGGGGTGTAGACACCTACGCACAAGAATTCACTATAACTGTTAACCCAATCAACGATCCTCCATACGTTTATCCATCTGATCCAGTTACAATTTCTGGAGTTTTTAATACAGGCAACATAATAGAGCTTGTTTACAATCAGACTCAAGATGGATCTATTTTTGATTATTATGATAATAACTATGCTGGTCAAAATGATTTAGAAGAGAGTGAGCTAGAGTTTACTTTTCAATGGGAACTTTCAGATGATGAACAAGGTGCTAATCTTATAGTGCTAGATGAAGATTCTCCATCTTATCTTTTAACACCTCAGGAGTCGCACAAATATATTAGAGCAAAGTTAACAGGAACAGATAGTGGCATAGGCTATCCAGAATCAACTAATGCTTCAACCTATACAGATTTTTACCTTGTAGACAACCTGCCTCCATTTGCCAATGATGATGCTTTTGAATGCAACGAAGACAGCCCTTTGGTTGTTGAAGCTGAATATTCTGTTATAGCCAACGATGCGGATGAAGATCAAGATGGTTTATCAGCCCTTTTAGAAACAGAGCCGGTCAATGGAAGCGTTGAGATGTTCGAAGATGGAACCTTCATCTATCAGCCGAATTCTAATTTCTCAGGGTATGATAGTTTTACGTATATATTGTTTGATGGGTACGGATATTCAGAGTCTGCAAGGGTAGATGTATACGTATCATCATCCAATGACCCTCCAGCTTTTACATTTGAAGATGAGGTTGTTTTTGATGAGGACTTGTTTGGGGGACAGGTAGTTTCTGTTGTTCCCAATGTAGTTCCAATTGATGAGCAGGAGCAAAACATAGTCTATTCGATTAGCCCGCAGGAGTGTGATTTTGTATCCATTGAAATTGATGATTCATCTGGAGAGGTGTCATTCTCATCAGTTGAAAATTTGTTTGGCCAGCAGGAGTTTACGATTACAGCTCAAGATGATGGAGGGACAGATAATGAGGGAGTTGATACTTTCAGTCAGAACTTTACATTAACTGTTAACCCTGTTAATGACAATCCAAGCTTTAATGCAACTGCAAATTCTGTTGTTGTGTTAGAGGATGTTGGGCTTGATCAAGATTTTATTTTATTTGAAAATATTGCTTCAGGGCC
>MDTB01031308.1_pt1 | contig 24851 bp, 18 predicted proteins | sample 811161 | NCBI WGS metagenome assembly MDTB01 (sample SAMN05326650, study PRJNA326480) | marine metagenome | isolation source: seawater | place: Mediterranean Sea | collected 2009
ATTTTTACTTTTAATATGAATTTTATTATAGCTAGATTTATTTAAATTAATTATATCATTTAATTTTAAAATTATTTGTATTTGACTATCTTTAGATATAATTATTTTATCACCTATTTCAAAACTCGTATTTGATAAAATTAATCTTGGGGAGGGAAATATTTTATAATTTATATCAGATATTTTACTAATTTTGATATTATTATTTTCTAATAAAATATTATCAATTAATCCTTTTTTATTTTCATAATTAAAAAATTTTGGTGCGGAAAAATATATGATACCTAACGATACACAGAACGCTGTAATATAAAGCATTACAAGTATCTTGTTGTATTTAATGCTTTCATTAAAATACATCTTGATATTTTTAAGCTTTTTATTGATATAAAAGTTTTTGTTATAAAATGTCATATTTTATATTATTTAATATGTTTGTATAATTAGTATATTATTAAAAATTCAATTTTATGAACTCTATAAATAAATTATTAGAAAAATTAAACAAGGAACAAAAAGAAGCTGTTCTAAGCACTGAAGGCCCGAACCTAGTTGTTGCTGGGGCTGGCTCTGGTAAAACAAAGGTTTTAACAACCAGATTAGCTCATATAATTAACGAAAAAAAAGCTTGGCCAAATCAAATACTATGCGTAACTTTTACTAATAAAGCTGCAAAAGAAATGCAAAACAGAGTGTTGAATTATGTTCAAGAAAAATCAACTTCGGTACCTTGGCTTGGAACTTTTCATTCTATAAGTGTGAAATTTTTAAGGAGGCATGCTGAAGCTATAGGCTTAAAGGGTAATTTTACTATTATAGATACAGATGATCAAAAAAAAATAGTGAGAAGTATTTGCAAGGCAGAGGATATAGATGCAAAAAAAATTACACCTCAATTTATTCTATCTTTTATTGATAAATGGAAAAATAAAGGATTACTCCCCGAAGATGTTAAAGAAGATAAATTTAATGGTTTAGAAAAATCAATTTTTAAGGTTTATAAAATTTACCAATCTAAAATTCGGGATCTTAATGCCTGTGATTTTGGTGACTTAATTCTATACTGTGTGAAATTATTTGAAAATAATCCAGATATTAAAAAAATATATAATACTAATTTTAAATATATTTTAGTGGATGAGTTTCAGGATACTAATTTTATTCAAAATAAGTGGTTAAATCTTTTAGTGAATGAAAATAAAAATATTTGCTGCGTTGGTGATGACGATCAGTCAATTTATAGCTGGAGAGGAGCTGAAATAAAAAATTTTTTAACTTTTGATACAATTTATAAAAATTGCAAGGTATTTAAATTAGAACAAAATTACAGGTCTACAAGAAATATACTTGATACAGCGTCTAATTTAATATCGCACAATAGTGGAAGAGTAGAAAAAAAATTATGGTCTTCTGGTCAAGATGGTGAAAAAGTAAAACTAAACTGCTACCATACTGGTCGAGAAGAAGCGGAAGCTATTAGTGATTTAGCTGAAAATAAATTAAAAAAAATATATTCTTTAAATAATGTTGCGATACTAGTCAGGGCCATTTATCAGACTCGTGAATTTGAGGAGAGATTTCTTAAAGTCGGTCTGGGTTATAGAGTTTTGGGAGGAACTCGATTTTATGAAAGGGCAGAAATAAAAGATGCTGTTGCGTATCTAAGAATAATAAATCAAAAATTTGATGATTTAGCTCTTGAAAGAGTAATTGAAAATCCCAGAAGAGGTGTTGGAGAAAATACTCTTAAGCAATTATACAGTTATGGAAGTCAAAACAAATTATGTCTAGAAGACTCAATAAAAAAAAGTTTAGAAAATGATAACTTAAAACCAAAGATAAAAACTAGTTTATCGCAATTAATAAAGATGATTGATAAATGGAGGTTAGATTCAAAAAAAAATAAACACTACGATCTTTTAAAAATTATACTAGATGAGTCTGGTTACTCTGAAATGCTCAAAAATAAAAAAGATTTAGAAAATGAGAATAGATTAGAAAATATTAAAGAACTACTTAGAGCAATGCATGACTATGATAATTTACAATCATTCCTAGAACATGTGGCTTTGGCAACTTCGATAGACAAAGAATGGGAAGGAGAAAAAATTAACTTAATGACTATGCATTCAGCAAAGGGTCTTGAATTTGACGTAGTTTTTTTACCGGGATGGGAAGAGGGTTTGTTTCCACATCAAAAATCTTTGGAGGAAAAAGGTGACTCAGCTTTAGAGGAAGAAAGAAGGTTGGCATACGTAGGAATTACAAGAGCAAAAAAAGAAGCTTATTTATCTTTTGCGATGAAGAGATCATATCATGGAGATTGGATGGATGCATTGCCTTCGAGATTTATTAATGAAATACCAGACGAAAATGTCGATAAAAATGAAATAAATATTGAACCACAAAATGAGATTGATTTTGAATTTGACCAAGATAATTATGTTGATTTTAACAATGAGTACAGAAGTCCTGGCTGGGAAAGATTAAAAAAAAATAAAACCTTAAAATGGAAAAAATAATAAAACTAAGAGAGCTTATTCAAAAATTCAAACTTGATGGATATATTGTTCCAAAAAATAACAATTTTTTTGGTGAATATGTGACTGCCCCAGAAGATAATTTAAAATATATTTCCAATTTTACAGGCTCAGCAGGTTTTGCAGTGATTCTGAAAAATAAAAATTATTTATTTATAGATGGCAGGTATACTATCCAAGCAAAAATACAGTCTGGAAAAGATTATAAAATTTGTACTATCCCTCAAAAATATCCTTTTACTATATTTAAGAATAAAAATATTAAACTTGGATTTGATCCCAAATTACATACGGAAGGGTCTTTGAAAAGGCTATTTGGCAATTCTAAAATTAAACTTAAACCAATTGATCAAAATTTAATTGATATAATTTGGAAAAGAAAAAAAAATAAAAATATTAAGCCCTTTTACTTAATTAAAAATAAAGATGCCGGTGCAAATATCCAGGTTAAGTTAAATACTTTGACTAAAATAATAAAAAAAAACAAAGCTGATTATTTGTTCGCCACTGCCCCTGAAAATATTTCGTGGTTATTAAATATTAGAGGAAGAGACACTGAATATTCTCCACTTGCATATGCACATGCTACTATTGACAAAAAAGGAAATGTAAATTTATTTTGTAATTTAAAAAAAATTAATAATTCTTTTAAATCAAAATTAGGAAAAAATGTTAAAATTACCAATTTTGATTCATTGCCAAATATAATTCAAAAAATGTCAAAAAAGAAAATTTTAGTAGACTCTCTAACATGCTCTATTTTTTATAAATCAATTATAAAAAAAAATAATTACATTCTATTAAAGCCGGATCCTATATATTACTTAAAATCATTAAAAAATAATATTGAAATACATAATACTGTAAAGTCACATATATATGATGGTGCAGCTTTAACTAAGTTTATATTTTGGTTAAAAAATAATTTTAAATCAAAAAAAATAACTGAAATATCAGCTCAAAAAAAATTACTAGAATTTAGAAAAAAAAATAAATCTTTTAAGTTTCTAAGTTTCCCAACAATTTCAGGTTCTGGTCCTAACAGTGCGATTATTCACTACAAAGCAGACAAAAAAAGTAATCGCTTATTAACTAAAGGCGATGTTTACTTGGTGGACTCAGGTGGTCAATATTCTTTTGGTACTACCGATGTCACAAGAACTTTATCTCTTGATGTAAAAAATCGAAAAATTAAAGAAATATTCACTCGAGTACTGAAAGGTCATATCGCAGTCGCAACATACAAACTCAAAAAAGATTCCTTTGGAGCAAAAATTGATGAAGTTGCACGTAAATATCTTAAAGATATTAAATTAGATTATCCTCATGGCACAGGTCATGGTGTAGGTTATTTTTCTAACGTTCATGAAGGACCTCAAGCCATTTCGAAAGGAAATAAGGTAAAATTTAAAGCTGGAATGATAATTTCTAATGAACCAGGTTATTATAAAAAAAATGATTTTGGTATTAGAATTGAAAATTTAATTTATGTTAAAAAAAATAGAAATAAATTAATGTTTGAGAATTTAACTTTAGCTCCTATCGATAAAACGCTTATAGAAAAAAAACTATTAACTAAATTAGAGAGGAATTGGCTTAATAATTATCATAAAAATGTATTTGATAATTTAAAAAAATTCATGAGTAGTTTTGAATTAAGGCAATTAAAACAAGCATGTTCAAATATTTAAGAGCTTATACCAATCACTCTCTGAAATAACTTTTACACCAATTTCTTTGGCTTTAATTATTTTTGACTTTGTTGGCTTACTATTGCCTGCAACAAGAATATCAAGTTTTTTGGATACGCTGCCAAGTACTTTGCCCCCATTTTCCTCTACTTTGGATTTAGCTTCGGATCTACTAACTTTTGTAAATCCGCCAGTAAACATAATTGTTTTACCACTTAATTTCCCGTCTTTATTTTGGACTTTAGACTCTTCTATATTTAACTTTTTAATTAATCTAAGAATAACTTCACAATTTTTTTCGTTAGAAAAAAAATCTTCTAATGATTTTAATTGAGCAGATCCAATACCATCTAATTCAGAAATATTTTTTAGTATTATTTCTCTTTTGGAAATACTAAAAAGATCAGAAAATTTACTTATGTTGGTAAAATAATTTGCTAATAATTTCGCATTTTCTTGACCAATATGTCTTATTCCTAATGAATAAATAAATTTATCAAGAAAAATTTTAGAAGATTTTTTGATTGAATTTTTCAGATTCATTACTGAAGTCTCACCCCAACCATCTAAATTGGCTATCTTCTTATAGTTTAAACTAAAAATATCCGAAGAAGATCGTATCAATTTTAATTCCCAAAATTTATCTATTACTTTTTTTCCTAAACCATCAATATTAAAAGCATCTTTAGAAACAAAGTGTTTAAGTTTTTCTTTTGCTATATATTGACACTTATACTCTTTATCGGGACATCTTCTTACAGCATCTATTTTTTTAGTAGTAGTATTAATTTCTTTGATAGTTTCTGAACCACAAGAAGGGCATTTAATGGGAAAAGTAAATTTTTTTAAATTTTTTTTTCTTTTATTTAAATCTACAGACACTACTTGAGGAATTACATCTCCTGCTCTTTGAATTGTCACAAAGTCTCCTATTCTAATATCTTTTCTTATTATTTCGTCTTCATTGTGAAGCGTGGCATTAGATACGACCACTCCCCCTACTGTAATGGAGTCTACCTTAGCAACAGGAGTTAATGCACCTGTTCGTCCAACTTGAATAACTATGTCGTTAATTCTAGTGGTAGCTTTAACTGAAGAAAATTTATATGCTATAGCCCATCTTGGAGAGTTAGATGTATTACCTAATCTTGTTTGTAGGGAAAGATCGTCGATTTTTATTACAAGGCCATCAATATCATAGTCCAGATCTGATCTAATAGACTCTATCAAATTGTGCTGATTTTTAATTTCTTCTATATTTTTAGCTAAAAAATTATGGGAATTAGTTATAAATCCCCACTTACTAATTTTTTTCAAAAAATCTGATTGATTTTTGATTTTTAAATTTTTTATTTCACCAAACCCATAAGCAGTAAACTGTAATGGAATATTTGCAGTAACTAATGAATCTTTTTGTCTTAAAGATCCTCCGGCAGCGTTTCTAGGATTTGCAAATTTATCTTTTATTTTTTCAAAATCTTTTTTTCCAATATAAACTTCTCCTCGTATCTCAAGAGTAGCTGGAATATCATCACCGCTAATTTTTTTTGGAATCTGCTTAATAGTCTTTAGATTTTCAAGAATATCCTCTCCGATTTCACCGTCTCCTCTTGATAAACCTTTGACTAATTTTCCGTTTTCATAAGTCAGTGAAGCAGAAATACCATCTATTTTGGGTTCTAAAGAAAAAGAAAAATTTATATCTTTGTTATTTAAATAGTTTTTAATTTTTTTAATAAAATCTTTAATGTCTTCGATATCAAAAGCATTAGCTAATGATAACATAGATTTAGTGTGTTTTATTTTTTTAAATTTATCTGAGGCCTTAAAACCAACATTTTTTGTTACGGTGCTATATTTCTTTAAAAAGGGATTATTTTTTTCAAGCTTTATTAGTTCTTGTTTTTTTTCATCATATTCATAATCGGTAACTTTTGGACTATCCTTTGCATAATAAAATTTATTATATTTTTCTACTAGTTTTGATTTTTTAAGATAATTTTTAATAATTTCATCTCTAACTTTTGCCATAGTGCTTATTTAAGTATTTTTTTCAAAGTTCTTTTGATCAAGCTCTCATTCTTTTTTTCTTTAAATTTATTTTTTATTTTATATTCTTTATTAAGTATTTTATACGACTGCTGATACCATTCCCCAGAGTTATAATTATAACCTAGTAAAATTGCAGCAGATTTCGCTTCTTCTGTTAAGCCAATTTTATAATATATCTCCACTAACCTATGTAGAGCTTCTTCGATAAACACTGTTTCAGAGTATTCTTCCACAATAACCTTTAATCTATTTATTGCGGGTATCCATTTTTGAACTTCTATATAATATTTAGCAATATATAGTTCTTTTGCAGCAAGTTGATTATTTATTAAATCTAATTTAAATTTTAAATCAATCGCATACTCTGTGTCGGGATATTTTTCTAAAAAAAAATTAATTTTCTCTCTTGATTTAAGTAAAGGACTTATATCTTTTTTTTCATCTAAAATTTGTTCATATAATATTATAGCTGATAAATAATGAGCGTAAGCAATATTTTTATCTGCTGGATAGTTTAAAATAAATCGTTCTAAGCTTGATGTTGCTTCTGGATAAAAGTTAATTATGTACAAACAATAGGAAGACATTAATGAGGCTTTGGCTGCGTATTCTATTTTTGGTAAAATTGACTCTGCCTCACTAAATTTTTTTGAAGCATATAAATAGTCTCCATCATTCATAAGGCCAATCGCTTCCTCATAAATTTCATAGGATTTTTCTTTTCCTGCAGGAACACTAACCTCGGCTAGGTCTTTACTAGAACAAGAAAAAAGAAATGTGGAAATTATGACTATATAAAATATTTTTTTATACATTAACTTACTCTTATCAAATAAAATTAATTAGGTAAATTTTAAGTTTAACTAAGCGTTTACTGCTAGCTTATTTACTGATGTTTTGAAAATTGTTTTGGCATTCACTCTGTCATCAAATTTAACTACCATGAAATTTGATGAATCTTTGAAGATATCTTTTAAAAACAAATTACTTAAACTGTGACCACCTTGGACACATTTAACAGTTCCAAGCATCCTGTATCCTGATAGTAAAAAATCACCAGCTAAGTCCAAAATTTTATGATTAACAAATTCCTTATTATTTCTTAATCCTTCTGAATTTAAAATTTCTTCATTTTTTACAACAATTGCATTCTCAAGAGATCCACCTTTTGCTAAGCCCAATTTTTTTATTTTTTCAATATCTTCATATAAACAAAAGGTTCTAGAATTATAAATTTCTTCTAGGTCTTGGCTTATAAAATTTACTGAATTTCTTTGATTGCCAATTATTGGATTATTATATTCTAATTTGAAATCTACTTTTAACCCTTCAGTATTTGGTTCAATCGAAATTGTTTTTTCATTGTCACTCATCTCTACTTTTTTGATAATCTTAAGATATTTTCTTTTTTCTTTCTGAGTTACAAGGCCAGTATCATTGATTAATTTTACAAACTCTTTTGATGACCCATCCATAATTGGAATTTCAGAGTTGTTTACCTCCACTAAGGCATTATCTATTCCTGTAATATAAAATGCCGCTAACAAATGTTCCACTGTTGAAATTTTATGACCAAATTCATTTTGCAAAGTTGTGCACAATTTAGCCGAACTCACATTTTTATAACTTGCCTGAATAATATTTTTGTCTTCTAAGTCTACTCTTTTAAAAATAATTCCGTGATTTTCACTTGCAGGTAAAACTTTAACTTTGCTACTTAGCCCACTATGAAGGCCAACACCTTTAAAAGTGACAGATTTTTGTAAAGTTTTTTGATTAATTTCAAACATTTAAAGACTATACAAAACTGCTAAACACTATTTAAGACAACTAATGTTTCAGAAAAATACAAGTTTATCTAATTAAACAAATCGGATAAAAATCTTGAAATTATTGACTTTTTGGTTTGTATAATGGGTATAGCCTCTTTTTCCCATCCTTTTCCTAACAATTCTGCAGCTCCAAGACAGGCTATATTTTTTTCAGTATCTACCTCATTGCTAAAAACTAATTTAAAATTATTTGGTATAATTTTTTCTACTATTTTTTTAAAATTCTTTAGATATTTAAGATTTTCAATACAAATATAGATGTCTTGATTTGTTTTTCTAAAATAGGCCAGATTAATGTTTTTTTCGTAAAAAATTTCAAATAATTCTTCAAACCTTGATTTTATCACCTCTATAACCAATTTTTCTTTCACCTCCCGAAAAGGTGAGTTTATAAAATATTTTTTATCTAAAAAATTTTCATTATTATCAGATATTTTCTCTAAGTTTAATTTGTTTAACATGACTTCAACTTCTTCATATTTTAAAGAACAAAGTTTTGAAATATCTTTAATTATTATATCGACTCCAAAATTGAATTCTTGTGAAAAAATAAAAGACCTTTCTTTAAATAAATAAAGATTACTTCTTTTTTCACCTAGCCTAATAGATACAAAATTTTTATTTATAATATTTTTTGATAGTAAATTTATACCTTCGACAAATGGCCTTAAAACTATTCTATCAATGTTTAAACCACAGCGATTAATTAATAGCTTAATATTTTTTAGAACATTTTTTTCAACTAAAAAAAAAGTCATATTTTGGTTATAAAATTCTCCAAACAGGCCCAAGGGCAAATTCTCTAAATTATCACTGTCAATAGAGAAACTGGAATTTAAAAGATGAACCAGTGAGAAATTTTTTTCCTTAGATGAAATTTCACTTTTAATATCATTAAGTATGTATGTGACATCATCCTTTGAAACTTTTGAACCATTTAATTTTTTGTAACCACTTACGTTCAAGCAGTTTATTTTGTCAGGATTGAAAATAATTGAAGTTGAAGCAAAAATAAATTCTATTTTTTCTTCTATTTCATTAATTATTTTTTTTATAATGTTAGATGCAGATTGAATATCAATAACTTTGCCATTTAAAATTCCCTCTGACTCAACTGTTCTTTCATGAATAATATTATAATTTAATCCTTCGTCATATTTTATAACAGAAAAAACAATTTTATAATCATCTAGTTCTATAAACAAATATGGTTTTTTAATTTGCATTTTTATTCCAAAATTAACTGATCTTTAATACGGTAGTCAAAAATTGAATATTTTTTAAAATTATCATTGTAGATAATATCATTCAAATTAGTTAAAGCCTCTAGATAATTTTTTTCAGGTAATTTAATTGTTTTACCATTTTTAAGAATAATATCCCATCTGCCAATATCAAAATAATAAAAAGCTTTGATTTGATCCTCTGGAAATTTATGATTTTGAATTTCTTTTAGAAATAAATCAAAGTTTTTTTGATTTCCAAAAATAATAGGCAAATTAGAATATTTTTTAACTTCAATATGTTGGAGTTTTTCATTTTTATCAGTTAGATAAAATTTTTCTTTTGCTAAAATTTGGAGAGCTACAGGTTTTTTTTCATAAATGTAAACCTTTAAAGTGTTAGGGTATATTTTTTTAATTTTAATATTTGAAATAAATTCATTGTTATGGATTTGATTTAAAATGTTGTTGCTATTAATAGATAATAAACTTTTACCTTCTAAATACTCTAAATTTTTTTTTAATTTTGAGCTGTCTATAACAACTGTATTTTCAATTATTATTTTTTTTACCTTAAAAAAATAGCTTTTCTTTCCTTTATCGTTAGAAGATTTATAGGTGGTTAAAAACAATAATAGAGCTATTAAAAAAAAAAATTTTACGGAACGTGTCATCTATTAATACTTGCATCATTAATAATATTTTTAACAAGGTTATTAAATGAAATACCTTTGTATTTTGCTATTTCAGGTACTAGTGATAAGTCTGTCATTCCAGGTTGTGTGTTAATTTCTAAAAGTAAAAATTTTCCTTTTTCTAATTTAAAGTCCGACCGCGTGATGCCTCTGCACTTTAAAAGTTTATGAGCCTTTACTGCTAATTTTAAAATCTTACTATATTGACTCTTGCTAATATTCGCGGGCATAATATGTTTTGTTTTTGCAGATTTAGAATATTTTGCTTTATAATCATAAAATATCCTTTTTGGTTGTAGTTCTATAGCTCCTAAAGCTTTACCATTCATTACAGCAACTTGTATTTCTTGTCCCTTTATAAATCTTTCAACTATCATCGATTTATAATTCTTTAAAAGAAGAGTCGAAAATTTATTAAGATCATTAAAACTATTACAAATCTTTACTCCAATACTAGAACCTTCATCTGATGGTTTAATAACAAGAGGGTATTTAAGTTTGTATTTTAATAATAATTTTTTTATATACTTAGTTGAAAAATTAATTGAATTGAAAGCAAAGTATTCTGGCGTTTTTATATTGTTTTTTTTAAAAAATTCTTTTGATGTAATTTTATCCATAGCATTCATTGAAGAAATAATTCCTGAGTGAGTGTAAGGAGTCTTAAAATACTCAAAATAACTTTGAGCATTTCCATCTTCACCATCTTTACCATGAAGTGCATTGAAAATTATGTCTATTTTCATGTTTTTGATTTTTCTTAAGTGATCTTTTGCTGGATCAAAAATTTCTACATTATGGCCTAGTGATTTTAAAGCTTTAATACATGCTTTTCCTGATTTTAAACTTACCTCTCTCTCCTTCGAAGTTCCACCAAGGACAACTAAAATTTTTTTCTTCTTTTTATTTATCATATCCAATAATTTTAATTTCTAACTCCAATTTTATATTGGTCATTTCAAGGACTTTTTTTTGTACCTTATATATCAATTGTTCAATATCATTTGAGGTAGCTTTTCCATTGTTAATAAAAAAGTTGCTGTGTTTCTCAGATATTTTAGCGTCGCCGACTTTAAAATTATTACATCCTGAATTTTTTATTAATTCCCAAGCTTTTTGATTAGATGGATTTTTAAATGTACTTCCACAAGTTTTGATTTGACTAGGTTGAGCCAATTTTTTCTTTTTTAAAATGTCTTCTTGTTTTTTTTTAATCTCACTTATAGAAAGTTTTTTTCCTATAAATTGTGCACTTAAAACAATTAAATCACTAGGTAAATCACTGCCACGATAAACAAAGTTGATATCTTTAGCGGGTAACTCTTTAATACAACCTTTAAGGTCAATAACTTTAACAGAGTGTAAAATTTCAGATACTTCTTTACCAAAGCATCCACTATTCATTTTTATAGCACCTCCTATAGACCCAGGTATTCCAGATAAAAATTCCATCCCGCTTAAAGAATTTTCTGTTGCGTAATTAGATAGTTTCTTGTCTAAAGTAGCCGCTCCAGCCTCTATAATGTTATTATTTCGAAGTTTTAAATATGAAAATTTAGAACTTAACTTTATTGTGACGTTTTTTACCCCACCGTCTCTTATTAATGTATTTGAACCTGCTCCTAATATATTAATAGACTTTAATTTATTTTTTTTTAAAAAACTTGTTAATTCCTCAATATTATCTGGTTTAAATAAAATATCTGCTTTCCCACCTAAATTGAACCAGCTGTATTTAGACAAAATTTCATTAAATAAAATTTTTTTGCCAAATTGTTTTTTCATTTCTTTTAATGTTTCAATCATAAAACGTCTTTTAAATTATAAATCCATTTTGAAATACTGCCAGCTCCCATGCCTATTACTATTTCATCATAAAACAAGTTTTTTCTAAAATATTTAGTAAGTTCAGTTTCATTATTAATATTAACAACTTGTACTTTTGAAAATTTTTTAATTAAATCTGCAAACTTATTTTGGTTGTAAAGTTTATTTTTTTTTTCACCTGCAGCATAAACTGGACACAAAATTACTTGATTAGCTTTTCTAAAACTTTTAGCAAATTCTTTTTTTAAAGTCGTAACTCTTGAATATCTATGTGGTTGAAATACTACTAGAATTTTTCTTTGTTTTGATATTTTTTTTACTCCTTCTAACACTGACTCTATTTCTGTAGGATGATGAGCATAATCATCGTAAAACTCAATTTTGTTTTTTTTAAAAACTTTTGTCAATCTTCTTTGGACGCCAGAAAAATTTTTTAAAGCTTTCTTTATTGTTAAAATATTTATTCCTAAATTTAAACAAACACCTATTGCTGCTGTAGCATTGAGAATATTATAATTTCCCATTAATTTTAAAAAAATATTTCTTATATAAATTGTTCTTAATCCAAGATTTTGTACTTTTAAATCAAATTTTGAATAATCTATACCATATCTTGGATTTAAAATTTGATAATTTGAATTTTTGCAAAAACCATAAGTTAAATAGTTTTTTATTTTTGTTTTATTAATTAATTTTCTTAAATTTAAATTATCTAAACACAATATCGCTTTCCCTATTGGAGGTGTTTTGTTTATAAATTTTGAAAATGCAATTTTTAAATTTTCATAATTTTTATAATAATCTAAATGTTCTTTATCTATATTAGTTACTATTGAATAACTTATTGGTACTTTTAAAAAACTTCCATCAGATTCATCAGCCTCAATAACTGCCCATTCTCCTTTTCCTAATTTTGCGTTATTTTTTATAGAATTAATTACTCCTCCATTAATTATTGTAGGATCCAATTTAGCAGTAGACAGTATTTTTGCTACTAAAGAGGTGGTAGTCGTTTTGCCGTGTGAACCTGTAATTATAATATTTTTTTTCAATGCAACTATATTTGAGAGCATATCTATCCGGTCAAAGGACGGTATACCTTTTATGGAAGCTTCTAATAATTCCACATTGTTTTTTTTTATTGCTGATGATCTGACTATTATAGTGGCATTTGAAATATTTTTTTTAGAATGGCCTTGAAAAAACTTTATGCCAGCTCTTCTACAATTGTCAGTATTTTTATTGATATTCAAATCACTACCTTGTACTTTAAAGCCCATATTTTTCATGATTTGGGCCAAACCACTCATGCCTATACCTCCTAAACCTATAAAATGTACAACTTCTTTTTTTCCAAGATTAATTTTTGTCATTGATTAGTTTTTCAATTTCACTTTTAATTTTTTTAAAAACATTTTTATCAGAATATTTTTTTTGATTATTGATAATTCTCTTTAAGATTTCTTTATCTTTATAAATTAATTTTATCAACGAAAATAATTTGGATTTAACCTCATTTTCATTTAACAAAAAACTATACCCTTTATTTTTAAAATAAATAGCATTTTTCTCCTGATGATTGTCGGCAGCATATGGATATGGAATAGAAACAAAAGGTATATTACAGTTCAATAGCTCAGAAATAATTGAAGAACCAGACCTAGTTATTACAAAGTCAACTTTATGGAAGTATTCTTGTATATTTTTACTAAAACTAAACAATTTATGTTCTATATTGGGTGAGTTATATTCTCTTTTAATTTTTTTTTCCTGACCAGCAGTACACTGTTGAAACACTCTAATTTTTAATCCATCTTTTGAACATTTGTTTAAAATTTCTGGGAGTATATCTCCGAAAGATTTTGCTGCCTGGCTTCCTCCTAGTATCAATATATTAAATTTATTTTCTCTTGTTCTTTTTTTTCTTTTCTTAAAATTAAGTATTTCTTCTCTTAAGATATTCCCAGTTATAACTTTTTTATGATTATGTTTTTTTAAAATACCTTCTAATTCAGGGTAGGCTATTAAAATTTTATGAGCATAAGGTAAGAGATATTTGTTGCTTTTACCTAATAGTAAATTGTTTTCATAAATTATAAATGGTATTTTCAAAAACTTAGCTGCCATACATACCGGGAAGGAGGAGTAACCTCCCATTCCAAAAACCAAAAGGGGTTTAGACTTATTTAAAATAATTAACGATTTTAAAAATGAAAAGATTACTAAACATGCTGATAAAAAAGTATTATAAATATTTTTTTTGAATATAGTAGATGAATTATTTACAATTAATTTGAGTCCTTTATATTTTTTTAAAAATTTAAGTCCTCTTTTATCTGTGATTACTTCGATGGAAAAAAAATTTTTTTGTAAGTATTTTGCTAAACTATAAGCTGGAAACACGTGGCCTCCAGTTCCACCAGTTGCAATTATAATTTTTTTATTTTTAAAAATCTTCATCTAAAAAACTTTTTTTGGTAAAATTTAATATTACACCTGCAAGTATTGCACTACCAATCATTGATGAACCTCCATAACTTAAAAAAGGTAAAGTCATACCTGTTGTTGGTAACAGGCCTGAATTTACACCGATATGAATAAAAGTCTGAAAAATTAGTATTGTTGACAATCCACAGAGTGATATTTTAAGAAATTTGTTTTTTTCAATTACTGACTTTTTAATAATTTTAAAAGATATGTACAAAAAAATACTAACTAATAAAATTGCTATTATTGAACCAAATTCTTCGGTAATTACTGAAATAATATAATCTGTGTGAGCTTCTGGAACACTATCTTTTAATATTCCCTCTCCCATACCTTGTCCAGTTAACCCACCTTCCTTAATAGCATCTAAAGCTTTTTGAGACTGAAAGCTATCTCCCTTTGATGGATCTAGAAAAACTTCTATACGCTTAGTAATATATCCAAATTTATCAGGAAAAATTATAAGCAGAGCCGAAATCGATAGGATTGATATTCCTAGAAAACTAAAAATGTATAATAAATTTATTCCAGAAATGAATACAATGGCAATCCAAGTAGTAATTAGAAGAATACTTTGACCTATATCTGGTTGATTTATTAAAAAAATAATTAAAAATAATAAAATTAAAAAACTGTAAAAATAAGAAGTTTTTGTAGTTTTGAATTGATCTAAAGAAAGCATTTTCGCAATTACTAAAACAAAAAAAGGCTTTAAAAATTCTATAGGCTGAAATCGAAAAAAAAATAAGTCTAACCATCTTTTAGAACCCTTTACTTCAACTCCGATAAAAGGAACCATTACAAGTGATATCAACAAAATTAAAAAAAGAGGTAAAAACGACTTTTTTATAAAATCTGTTTTTATTGCCGATACAAAAAACATTAAAGAAATTGATACTAAGGCAAAAAGAGAGTGTTTATAAAAAAAGAAATAATAATTTTTATCTAATCTTTCACCTGCTAATGACGAGGTTGAAGCAAATGAAAAAAATATACCTAATAAAAATAATAATAAAAAGCCAAATAAAATTGACTTATCAATATTACGCCAATAATTTTTAAAGATATTTCTTAGCATACTTTCTTACAAAAAATTTAAATTTATCTCCCCTGATCATGAAGTTCTTAAATTGATCATAGGATGCACTAGCTGGACTAAATAAAACTGTAATATCATTAGAATTAAATTTTTTTAAATCTTTAAAAATGTCAACTACCGCTTTTTGTAAAGTATACGAAACTTTATAATTTATATGATTACTTAATTGATTTTTAAAAAAAACTGTTTTTTTTCCAATGATAAAAGATTTGATAATATTTTTTTTCAAATTTTTTAGTTCAAAGCTATCTCCCAATTTATTTTTTCCACCTACAATCCAAAAAATATTTTTATTGTTTTTTATCGCATATTTTGAAGCTTCAAAACTTGTTGCTTTAGAGTCGTTGATAAATGTTACATTCTTTTTTTTGTAAAAAATTTCATATCTATGTGATAAGCCTTCAAAACTATTTATAGCCTTTAGAAATATGGTATTTTTAATCTTTAAAAATTTGATTAAAGAGTAAACAAATAATAAATTTTTTTCATTTGGTTTTGATAATAAATATTTATTTTTTATGTCTTTCTTTAATTTTGAAAAAGAATTAGTTTTAACAATTTTTAATCTACCTAAAAAATTTTTTTTTCTAAATAGTTTGACATACTTTTGTTCACTTAAAAAAGCATGATCATTATTATCTTGATTAGAAAAAATTTTAAGTTTAGACTTTAAATAATTTTTTTTACTTCCGTGCCAATCAAGATGATCATTAGAAATATTTAATATCATAGCATAATTTGGTTTTACGTATTTAGAATAAGCAAGTTGAAATGATGATGCTTCGATAATAATAAAATTTTTATTTTTTATATTTATGTTAAGTATTGGACTTCCTATGTTGCCACAAGTTTTTACAGCAGTTTTATTAAATTTCAGGACTCTTTCTAAAATTTTACAAGTTGTTGATTTTCCGTTGGTTCCAGTGATTACAATAGATTTCACTTCAGGCTTTTGTAAATAAAAGAGATCTAAGTCTGTAATGATTTTTTTTTTATTTTTTAATAAAACTTTATTAAATTTTGTATGTTTAATGTTAATGCCAGGACTAATAACTATATGATCAACTTTTTTGATATAATTAATAAAAATCTTTGGGTTTAATTTTTTTTTGTCATCCCACGTATATATATTTTTCACTTTTAATTTTTTTAAAAAATTTAAAACTGAGATACCTGTTAAACCAAGCCCATATATCAAGTATGATTTTTTACTTAAAGTTCCTGAAAATTTCATTAACGTAATTTAAGGGTAGCCAATCCTATTAAAGCCAAAATAATTGCTATGATCCAAAATCTAATTACTACTGTTGATTCTGCCCAACCTTTTTTTTCAAAATGATGGTGAATTGGAGCCATCATAAAAACTCTTTTACCTGTTAATTTAAATGACAAAACTTGAATAATTACTGAAACTGTCTCTAAAACAAATAGTCCTCCAATAATAGCTAAAACTATTTCATGTTTAACAATAATTGCAACAGCTGCTAATGATCCACCTAACGAAAGTGATCCAGTGTCTCCCATAAAGATTTTTGCTGGAGGTGCATTATACCATAAAAAGCCCAAGCATGAGCCAAATATAGAACCACAAAATATAGAGAGTTCTCCAACATTGGGAATATATTGTAACTTTAAGTACTCTGAAAAAATCGTGTTACCTACTACGTAACAAATAAGTGTAAATGAAAGTGCAACCAGCATTACTGGAACAGTCGCTAGCCCGTCTAAACCATCTGTCAAATTTACTGCGTTAGAAGAGCCAATAATTACAAAAAGTGCAAATGGGAAAAAAAATATTCCCATAGGTAAAATCAAATTTTTAAAAAATGGAAAGTATAAATTTTCTAAATATTCATGATTACTAAATTTAATTAATATTAAAATTGTTATACTTGCAATTATTAATTGACCTAGAAGTTTAAGTTGAGAGTTAAGACCTCTAGAACTTTTAAATTTTATCTTTAACAAATCATCGATAAATCCTAAAAGACCAAGGCTTAAAGAAACAAATAAAACTGTCCAAATAAAAATATTACTTAAATCTGCCCACAGAAAAGTTCCAAAAAAAATTCCTAAAATAATAATTATTCCTCCCATTGTAGGTGTTCCTGATTTCTTAACAATATGATCTATAGGACCGTCCTGTCTGATTGGACCAGATATTTGATTTGTAGAAAATACTCTAATTAGCGGTTCACCAACTAAAAAAACAATAATAAATGAAGTTACAACTGATAGCCCTGTTCTAAAAGTTAAATATTTAAAAACATTCAAAAATGAAAAACTATCTACTAATGAGGTTAAAAAACTAAAAAGCATTTTTTTCTCCTTTTATAATATTTTTAGTTAAACTATTTAAGCCTGTAGCATTAGAACCTTTGATCATTAAATAATCATTTCTTTTTATTATTTGAGAAAATACTTCATCAAAATCATTTTTACTTTGTAAAATATTTCCTTGTTTACTTTTTTTTGTATGTTTATATGTATTAAATATTTTATTTCCATACACAAACACTTTGTCTATATCAGTATTATTAATAATTAGTGACAAATTTTTGTGGTAAAAATCTGACTTCTTTCCAAGTTCTAGCATATCTCCTAATAAAAGGTACTTTTTAAAATTATTTTTCTTAATTTTGGATAAATTTATAATCGCATTTCTTACTGATAATGGATTTGCATTATAGCTTTCATCGACTAATTTAAATTTAGTTTTATATCTATTTATGTCGTGTATTTTACCTCTTCCTTCTAATAGTTCTAACTTGAAAAAATTTTTCAGATTTTTTTTAATATTAAGGTTTAAATATTTAAGTACTGCTAAACAAGTTAAAATATTCAAAATATTTGATTTTTTAATTCTAAAATTGAATACCTCCTTATACACTTTTACTTTAAGGAGTTTTTTGTCTTTGATTTCTCTAATTGAAATCGGATGAACGTCTGCTTTCTTTGTCAATCCGAAAGAAATAGTCTTTATCTTTTTTCTTTTTGCCAAATTATTAAAATAATTAAAAAATTTATCATCTCTGTTAATGATTAAAACACCTTCTTTTTGAATGTTTTTTATAATTTCACTTTTTGCCTTTGCTATTCCTTTAATGTTCTTAAAGTTTTCTATATGAGCTTCAGCTACATTAGTTATAATACCAATGTGAGGTCTAACTAACTTAGATAATTTATTTATTTCCCCTTTTTTACTCATCCCTATTTCAAAAACTCCATACCTATGATTAATCTCTAAATTTGAAAGGCTAAGTGGAACGCCATAATGGTTATTGAAAGACTTTGGAGAAAAATAAGTGTCTTTATAAAAGCCCAATAACTTACCCAACATTGTCTTGAGTGTTGTTTTACCTGAACTACCAGTGACACCTATAACTATAGAATTTGAAGAACTACGTTTTAAATGTGCAAATTTTTTTAAGAAATAATCAGTGTTTTTAAAATTTATCAATCTATTATTTTTAACTTCAATTATTTTTTTAGATATAATTGCAAATCTTGCACCTTTTTTTATAGCTTCAAATACAAATTTATGACCGTCATTATTTTTACCTTTTATTGCAACAAATAAATTGTTTTTTTTAATTTTCTTAGAATTGATTGAAACACCGTTAAAGTTATAATTATTTTTTATTTTTAAAACTTTTCTTAAAATTTCTGAGTTCCATTTACAATTAGCCTGATTATAATTTAATTTTACTATCTTATATTTAATTTTTTTTATTATTTCTTTGTCTGAAGTTTTTAAAATCTTTTTTCCATAATCTTGTGTAACTTCATGTCCTTTTCCTGCAACTAGTATGATTTCAAATGGTTTGGAATTTCGAATTGCAATGTTGATAGCTTTTTTTCTATCAGCTATATCAAAAAAATTTCCTTTTTTTAAAAACTTAGTAATAGATGATCGAATTTTTTTTGGATTTTCATTTCTAGGATTGTCATCTGTAACATAAATTTTTTCACAATATTTTTTTGCAATTTTTGCCATAATTGGTCTTTTTTTAAAATCTCTTTCTCCACCACATCCAAACACAAGAGTTAAATTATTTTTATACTCTTGTTTTAATGACTTGAGAACTATTTCTAGAGCTTCGGGAGTATGAGCATAATCTATAAAAACTTTTGCTCTATTAGGCAATTGTTTAATTAACTCCAGTCTTCCGTTAACACTTTTTATTCTATTCAGAACTAAGCTTATTTTTTTTAAACTTAACCCACAGACTTTTGCCGCAAGAATTGACATATATAAATTTTTAATCTGAAAAGTTCCTTTTAAATTTACTAATTTTTCTAAACTTGATAAATAATTTTTATCTAATATTTTTAAATTTAATTTTTTTTTATTCGAAATTTTTTTTATTTTGGTGAAACTTTTGTTTTTAGAATCAGTAATCACCGTACCCTTTTTTTGCATTAGTTTTGAAAATAAAATCATTTTACACTTAAAATATTTCTTCATTGTTTGATGGTAATCTAAGTGGTCTTGACTAAAGTTGGTGAATATCCCTGCTTTAAACTTAACCTTATCTAATCTGCCTTGGTCAAGGCCGTGACTAGATGCTTCAATTATTACATTATCAATTTTATTTTTTTTCAATTTAGCAAGCTCTTCATGAAATGAAATAATATCTAAGCTGGTTAAATTGGTTTGTTTTATATTTTTATTTGTTTTAATTCCTAATGTCCCTATTGATGCTACGGGCATCTTATTTAATTTTAATATTTGATAAAAAAAATCAGCTACAGAACTTTTTCCATTAGTTCCAGTAACTGCTATAATGTTTTTTGGTTTTTTATTAAAAAATTTCGAACAGACACTTGATAAAGTTTCTTTGATATTTTTTACATTGATTGAAGTAACTTTATATTTTCTCTCTTTTTTACTTGAGTAGATAACAACCCTTGCGCCTTTTTTAATTGCTTCATTTATAAATTTTTCTCCATTAAATTTATTACCTTTTATTGCAAAAAATAAATTACCTTTTTTAACTTTACGACTGTCTAGTGATATTCCCTTAATCTTAAGAGTTTTTAAGTCTTTAGAATCAGTTTTTAATTTAATTAGGTTTTTTAACAACATGGTCGTTGTAAACCTCGTTGTTATTTATGGCTAAAATTGGTCCAATTTTCTCTATTATTTTGCCCGCCACATAAACAGCGTTCCACCCGGCTTCATTTCTTGAAATATTTTTGATTATATTCCCTCTGTAATTATACGATATTTGTGGAGCTCCTTTTGGGTCATCTAAAATTACAAGTAAAACATACTTTGGTTTTTGGGTTGGAAAAACCGAAATAAAGGTATTTATATTCTTTTTTTCATCACCGTATTTTTTAGATGTTCCAGTTTTTCCTCCAACATCATAGCCAAATATATCTGCTAAACTTGCAGTCCCTTCTTTATCTGAAACTACTTTTCTCAACATCTTATTAATATCTTTGCTAGTTTCCTCTGAAATTATTCTTTTTATATATCTAGTTTTACTATCTGTTTTAATTAAAGTTGGTTTCACACTTTGACCTCCATTTGTGATAGCTGCATAGGCTGTTGCAGCCTGTAAAGGTGTAGTTGTAATTCCGTGACCATAAGAAACTGTCTCAAGTTTGCACCTTTCCCAATTAAAATTAATTGGGTTGCCTACTTCTTCAAGTTCAAAGTCAACTGGTTTTAATAAGCTTAATTTCTCAAGGAAAGATCTTAATTTTTTTTCTCCTATTTTTCTACCGATCATTAAAGATCCAATATTGGATGATCTGATTAAAATATTCTCAGCCGACAAATTGTCCGGAAAATCTTTTATGTCACCAATATAATATTTGGAGCATTTTATTTTATTGGGAATATCTGTAATCATAGTTTCTGGTGTTAAAATTTTTTCATCCAATGCTAAAGCAAGTGTAAAAGTCTTAAAGACTGAGCCAAGCTCATAAACTCCCTTTGTAATTTGATTCATGTATTTAACATCACTTAAATCTTTACGTAAATTAATATTATAATCTGGCAAAGAGACTAATGATAAAACTTCGCCATTATGTATATCCATTAATAAAGCCCCGCCTGATTTTGCTTGAAAATCCCTAAGAGCATTTTTTAGCTCTTCTTTAATGAAGTACTGAATGTTTGTGTCTAAAGTTAAAATTAATGGCTTGCTTATTTTATTTAAGTTTTTTAATTCTTTATCAAAATATTTTTCTATTCCTGACACGCCATAATTACTATCATCTGTTTGGCCTAAAATATGACTAAAAAGTTCTCTATCAGGATAGATTCTTGTTTGAAATGGCTCAATAATAATACCTTTCTCACCCATAGACCATAATTTATTTTTTTCTTCTTCTGTTAATCTTTTTTTTAAATAAAAATATTTATTTTTTTTTAGATTTTTTTTAAAATTCTCAGAAGAAATTTCTGGAAAATTTAATCTAATTTTAACAGCTAGCGTCTCTTTATTTTTAATTAGAGATGGTTTTATTGCGGCATGATAAGAATTTATATTTCTGGATATTAATTGACCGTTTCTATCCACAATATCTCTTCTTAATGTTAAAAATTTTTTTTCTATTTTTTTACCGATTTGAAAACTAGATTTTTGAATTGAAACTGAAATTATTGAAATAGAAAAAATTAATATAAGAGAAAAAAATACAACGAATAATATATAAAGTCTATCTTCAGAAATTGGAGATTTTTTTTTATTTTTTTGTTTTAGATTTGTCTCTAAGTAATCTTCAAAGAAAAAAGACTTTTGATTTTGATTAATAAATATTTTTTTATTTTTATTTTTTGGCATTAGGTTTAATTTCAGTTGTTTTTTTTTGTTGTGATAAATATTGATTAATATTCAGATAAATTTGGGAAAACTCCATAGTGGTATAGTCAATATAGGAATACTTTTTAATTTTTTTTGATAATAATTCAGGAGAAGATAAATAGGAGTATTCTAATTGAGCTTCCAGTAGATTTTTTTCTAAATTAATTATTTGTTTTTGATAAGTTGAGATTTTTTTTTCAATTAATCGCGTTTTATTTTTAATTATTGGAATCGCTATCAAAAATATTGAAAATATAATTATAAATCTTATAATTTTTTTATTAATTTTAAGCATTTTCTAAATCTAAATATTTTCTAAATTTTATTTTAAAATTTTCAGGATAAATAAAGGCGTTTTTTTTTCTTATTACAAACCTTAATTTAGCAGACCTTGAAGCAGGATTTTTTGATATTTCTTCAACACTTGGCTCAAAAAAATCATTAAAATAATCTTCAAATAAAATATTATTTTTTTCTTCCTCAATTGGCAAATAGCGAGAAGGTCTTGACTTATTAGATGAGTAATTAGTAAAGAAATATTTTACAATTTTATCTTCTATTGAATGAAAACTTATTACAATAATTTTTCCTCCTTGCTTTACAAATTTAGAGGCTTTAATAAGTCCTTCAATTAATTCTGATATTTCCTTATTGACAAAAATTCTCAGCGCTTGAAATGTTTTCGTACAAATATTTATTTTTTTATTATAATCTTTTTTTTTACTACTTTCTATAATTGCAACTAAATCTGGAACTGTAGTAATATTTTTATCTTGTCTAAATTTTATAATATTCCTAGCTATCTTTCCCGCTTCTTTTTCTTCACCTAAATTTTTAATTATGGATTTAAGCGTTTGTTCGTCAAATTTATTTATTATTTCTTCGGCCGATGTTGCAGATAGGCCCATTTGCATATCAATTTTTTCTTTAGACTTAAATGAAAAACCTCTTTTGTAATCTTCTAATTGCATCGTAGAAAGTCCTAAATCAAATATAATAACATCAGCTTTGTTATCTTCGCTCAAAATTTTATCTAAATTGCTAAATTTTTCTCTAAAAAAAATAAATTTATTTTGATATTTTTTTTTTAAATCTTGGGCAATATTTTTTACACTTTCATCTCTATCAAGTGCAATAACTTGTAATTCAGAACGCATTAAAAGTTCTTTGGAATAACCTCCGCCTCCAAAAGTGCAGTCTACAACCAAACCTTTCTTATACGGTGAGCAAGATTTTATTACTTCATTTAACATCACTGGAAAGTGGTGGCTTTCCAGTGATGGAAAAGATATGTTCATTAGTTATTTAAAACTTTTGTCTTCTTAAAAATGCTGGAATTTCAAAATCTTCGTCTTGATCATTTTCTTTGTCAAAAAGTATTTGATCTTCTGTTTCTTTTGATTCCTGATCACTACGAGAGTTTTGTTCATCCTCAGAAAATAACTTGGGAGTGTATTCTCTATCCTCAGATTCTATTTTTGAACTTACTTGCTCTGAAGTTTCGTTGTTAATAGGTGTCTCTAATACAGGTTCTACTGAAGATGCCACTGTTTCTGATAAAAGTTCCTCATTAGTAAATGGGGAAGAATCTAGACTAACTTCTTTCTCTTCGATCATATCAGTGTTTTGAGTTTCTTCATTATTTAAAATATTTTCCTCTTGAGGTTTGACTTCTAATTGTTCGTCCAATTTTAGAGCAGTAGCACCGCTAATGGAGTTATAAGAGTTATTTGAAATACTTGGAGTTTTTGAGAACAAATTCTCAGAATATCCAGTATTTCTACTGTGTATTCTATTAACCATATTCACAACAGACTTTCTATCAGCTTCCTCGCCATCTAAAGCTGTAGCAACAATTGAAACTCTCATTTTTCCATTTAAGGTTTCGTCTTTTATTGCTCCAAAAATAAGTTCTGCTTCTGGATCAACTTCTGCTCTGATTTTATTTACTGCTTGGTCGACTTCAAAAAGTGTGATGTCTTTTCCTCCGGTAATGTTAACTAAAAGTCCTTTAGCTCCTTTTAACGAGTAGTCATCTATCAAAGGATTATTAAGTGCGCTATCTGTAGCTGAAATCGCTCTGCTGTCTCCCTCTGCTTCTCCAGTTCCCATCATTGCTTTTCCCATTGAACTCATTACTGTTTCAACATCAGCAAAATCCAGATTAATTATACCTGGTTTTACCATTAAGTCAGTTATACTTTGCACTCCATGCTTTAAAACATCATTAGATAAATTAAATGACTCTTCAAAAGTGGTAGTCTCACTTGCAACCTTAAATAAATTTTGGTTTGGTACTACAATTGAAGTATCTAAATATTGTTTTAAGATATCCATACCTTCTATAGCTCTTCTCATTCTTTTTGGTCCTTCGTAAGAAAAAGGAAGCGTAATTACACCTACTGTTAAGATATTTAATTCTCTTGCTGCTTTTGCAATTACATTTGAAGCTCCTGTTCCGGTCCCACCGCCCATTCCTGCAGTGATAAAAACCATATTTGCACCTTGTAGATAATTTATTATTTCGTTTAAAGACTCATCTGCTGCAGCTTGGCCTATATCATTTTTCGCGCCTGCACCTAAG
>MDTB01076422.1_pt1 | contig 24844 bp, 28 predicted proteins | sample 811161 | NCBI WGS metagenome assembly MDTB01 (sample SAMN05326650, study PRJNA326480) | marine metagenome | isolation source: seawater | place: Mediterranean Sea | collected 2009
ACACCGTTGCGCCCAACGACCGCCATGCGCTGACCAGGATAGACCACGGCCTCCAGTCCAGAGAACAGCACATCGTCGCCGCGTTCAAAAGTGAGATCGTGTAAGCGAAGCATAGAAATTGTTAGATTGTTACGTCAGCGCGGGCCGCGCCTGTTTCGCGTTATGCGTTTTGCTGGATCTCGCGCACCTTAAGGTCGGGCTTGCGTGACGCTGCCAGCGGTCGTGCAGATGCAGCATGCGTTCTTTCGCAGCCAGTCTGCTCGTCGATCCAAGCCATTAAGTGATGCCACGCTTTGTACTCCTTGCGTGCCGCGCGGTTTTCCTTCAATTCGGTGATCCCTACCCCTGCATCAGCGGCTTCGCTGTAAACCGGTGTATCGCGAAAGTGGCCGACCATGGCGATTCCTGAGCATGCCAAGAACTGCTCTAGTTGGTCGAAGTTTGCCGACTGTGAGGTAACGCGGTTACCCACAACACCGAGCGGTCGCGGTCGAGCGCGAAAAACTCGGTGGGTAAGCAGATCGGTAATAAATCGTTTGCTCGCCCTGACGTCCATCGCCGAAGAGATGACAGGAACAATAATGACATCACTCAGTCGCAGTAGATCTTCGAATTGGGAAGTCGTAGTTGTGGTGCACGGTGCGTCCATGACAACGATGTCGCAACACTCGGTAGCGCGGCGACTAAATGCCGTGGTTTCGCGCAAATTAGGACGCTTAAAGCTCGCCAGCGCGGAAATACGCGGAAGCTGGTCGTCACTGCGTTGGCGAACTTCGGCCCAATAATGGCTGCTCGCTTGCGCGTCGTAGTCGCAAAGAGCAACGTCGTGGTTTGTTGCGGCGTATGCAGCGGCCAAATTAGTCGCTACCGTGGTCTTACCGCAGCCGCCTTTGCCGTTAACCACCAGAATGTGGCGGGTCGTCGAAATCTTTGTAGAGTCCATTTTTTCTTTTCCTGAACTGTGCAGGGCACAAACGTTGGAACGCGTGCGACACACTCAGCGATACACGAAAGAAGTTAATTACGGGATCGCGCGTAGCTAAACATAGCGGCGAGCTTTATTTTTTAGTGCTCGCTCTGAACGCCCGACAGTGTCCGATACGCAATATATCAGGGACTTAGAAGGTGTTCTAGAGATTAAATTGAACTCTTCAGGCGCGGCTACCTTGGCGAATTTGCATCACGTTCATGGCCACAAGGGCGACAAAGAACACGAGTAGCCAGCCAGGAATGCTCAAGCCCAAGAAGTCCCAAGCCACCTCAGCACAATCTCCGGTACCCGAGGTCATGGCAACCAAGACGTCACTCAGAGGAAACGCTTCGAGCATATAAGTGAGGTCGGGACCGCATGCCGGCACCTGATCCTTGGGTAAACTTTGCAGCCATAATTGGCGGATTGAAAAGCCGCCGCCGACGCTAGCGCAAACGCTGCCGATTAGTGGATAAATGCCCCAGCGTGGATTGTGTGCCAAGCTAGCGTAGGCAAACAGAGCCGTCAGCGCTAACCAGATTCTTTGCATCATGCATAAGGGGCATGGGCTCAATGCAAGCGCGTACTCCATGACCAGCGCAATGCACAGTAAGCCCGCGCTAGTGATGCATATAGCAATGGCCCAATATTCGGCTTTCCAATTCGATAACATATGCTGGTTCGATTACAGGTTAACGACGACTTTGCCGACAGCTTTGCGCTGGGATAGGCAATTTAGTGCGGCCGCGTATTCGGTAATGGGAAATTCCGCGCCGATTAACGGGTCGATTTTACCCTCCTCAAACATCGCCATGATCTCCGCGAAATTCTGCTGATTATGCTGCGGAAATCTCGCTGAAAATGAGCCGTAGAAAACGCCAACCACTTGGCAGCTCTTCAGCAAAATTAAGTTGGTAGGTACTTTGGGTATGTCGCCGCCAACAAAACCCACGATCAGCACACGGCCATACCAGGCGACACAGCGCATGCACTGGTCAAACAGCTCACCGCCAACCGGATCATAAATCACGTCGGCGCCTCGATTGTCTGTTAACGCTTTTACTTTATCTTTAAGTTGGCCGTCACTGTAGTTTATGAGTTCGTCTGCTCCAGCTGCCTTTGCGACCGCGAGCTTCTCGTCGCTTGAAGCGGCAGCGATGACCCGAGCGCCCATGGCTTTACCCAGTTCGACAGCCGCCAGACCCACGCCGCCTGCGGCACCCAATACTAAGAGCGTTTCACCGGGTTGCAGGTTAGCGCGTTGTTTCAACGCGTAGTAAGAGGTGCCATAGGTGGTGCTGATGCCCGCAGCGACGGCGTAGCTCATACCGGCGGGCTTAGCGCGTAGAGCAGCCGCGCGGACTCGTATTTGTTCGGCAAAGCAGCCATGACCTAAGCTGCCGAACACTTCATCTCCGACTTTCCACTCGTCTACGTCGTCAGCTACCTCGCTGACGATGCCTGAGAATTCTCCGCCCGGAGAGAATGGAAAATCTGGCAGTGACTGGTACTTGCCTTCAATCATTAAGACGTCAGGAAAGTTAACCGCGCTGGCTTTGACCGTAACAATGACCTGCCCCGGGGCGATGGTTGGCGCATCAATTTCCTCGAGGCTCAAATCCTCTGCGGTGCCAAAGGCTTTGCACAACACTGCTTTCATATCTTAACTGCGTAAATCAACAAGATTGCAATACTACCCGCATCTGCCGTTGAGGAAAAATCTACGAGCGCGCGAGCGCCTAAGCGGCTTCCATTAAATTCGACCAATGGACTAATTGTTGGCGAAAGTCAGCGTAAAACTCATGGAAGTCATCAACTGATTGGCCAGTAATTTCACTGCTTGCGGCGACCGCCGTGGCGGTTAAATCCGGCCGCTGCAAACGCCGCAAAGAAGACGCAATGGCTTGCTCTATTGTTGGCCACTCATGGTAGCGTGCTAATAAATTGGAATCTTGCATGTAGGCTGCAAAGCGACGGCCATGCTCAGGCAGGTAGTCCTGGTAGTAGGCTACGGCGGCGTAGCAGCGTTGCGCAAAGCCAAAGAGGTCGTGTTTTGAATAGCTATTCCAACTATGGCTGAGGTGATAGTCCGCCAAAATATCGACAAAGATTGGCGCAAAACGGCGTAGTTGTTTGGGGTAACGCGCACAACTCTTTAGGATCGCCGCATGTTGATTAGATACCGCGTCGATACGGCGATGCAGGCGAATGCCCGCTTGTAGTGATTGGGGCCATTGTGGATTCACTCGACCTTTACTGAAGTCGGCGATGATCGCGCCTGCCAGTAGACCGTTGTGCTGGTTCGCCGGAACGTCCCACGTTGCGCTGGCATCTGCTGCGAGGGTGCAATGCGCAAGGAAATTCATAGATCGCTAGAGCGACAAATAGTTATCTACGAACTCGGGAAAACTCAATTTGTCAGCATCCTCTATCGCTCGTTGCTGCACTAGTGATGCCGCAGCCTCGCTGTGCAATTGGGCTTGTCGTTGTTGATCGCCAGTACGCTGTGCAAAGAATTCAGCGTGCTGTTTGGCGTTTTGCATGGTGAAGTCGAAGAATGATTGCCCGTCTGTGAGTGCCGCAATGACTTGGGCTGAGGGGGTTAGATGCGGGTCTTGAACCTTTGCTTTCTGCGCGTTGAGGGTATGTGTGTATAGATTACTGGCGGTTTGCTGATCGAGTAATTCGGCTATTTGCGTACATTGTTCGAGTAGTTCCTCCCCCCATTGTTGCAGTGCTACGGACTCTTGATCGCGCTCCAAGTGCAAGCCTGGTTGGCGGCCGCGTTCAACCACTGCGGTTTGATTGCGCACCATGCGAGCTGATTCTTCGCGGCTGTCGATTGGACTATCGGTCAGTAGGCACAGCAATAAAAATGTATCAAGGAATCGAATGTGCTCAGCATTAATGCCAATTGGTTCGAAAGGATCTAGATCTACGCACCGCACCTCAATGTACTCGACGCCGCTTTGGCCCAAGGCGGTCAGCGGACGTTCTCCACTCTGGGCAGTGCGTTTTGGCCTTATGGTGCCGTAAAACTCGTTTTCGATTTGCAGAATTGAATCGTTAAGTTGTTGATAGTTGCCATTCTGGTTGACGGGAATGTTCGCATAGTCTGCGTAGCTCGTGGTTAAGCCAGCACGCATTGTTGTCGAGTATTCCTCTAGCGAGTTGTAAGAGATATGCAACTCACTCTGGGCGGCGCTTTGGTAGCCGAGTCGGCCCATGCGCAAACTGGTGGCAAAGGGTAGATAAAAGGTCCCATCACTCAGCGCCTGGAGACCATGATCCGGACTTTGCAAGAAGCTCCTGCACACGGCTGGCGAGGCGCCAAACAAATAGATCAACAACCAAGAGCTGCGTCGGAAGTTACGAATCAAGCTGAAATACGCTTCAGTGCGTTGCTGCTGTTCGGCAATGCCAAGGCGCTGCCACAGCGCGTTGGGTATAGAAAAGTTGTAGTGGATGCCGGAGATCGTTTGCATCAGGCGACCATAGCGATGGCCGAGACCACGGCGGTACACGGTTTTGGTCATGCCTATGTTTGAGCGCCCATACTGACCGATTGGAATGGCGTCACCCTCGGCGCCTAGAATGCATGGCATGCTGCTGGGCCACAGCAATTCGCCGATCAGGTTTGCGTGTACGTATTGGTGAATTTCTGCGAGTTCTTGCAAACAACTCTCAGGGCTGTTGTGTACCGAAGTAATTAACTCCAGTTGTGCTTCACTGAAATCGGTTGTGATCGCGCTGTGAGTCAAGGCTGACCCTAAAGCTGCGGGATGCGGTCGCAGTGACAGATTACCATCGCCGCTGACACGCAGGCTTTCTTTCTCGATGCCCCGTTGTAGCTGATCGAGGCCGGAACCGGCCGCTTCCAGCGCTTGCAACGTTTGCTCGGTGATGCGCATCTGCGACCCTCCCTAGTCGTGCTAGATGCTCGGCGCACAGCGGTTGAGCCGAGGTTAGAGTAGACCGAGCTGTGCTTGGTCTACGCCGCTCATTCTAGCTCAATCAGGACTGTGGGCCTGCGTTTACGATGGCGTCTTCAACGTCGAATTTGGTGAAGTTATCGACGAACTTTTCGACCAGCGCAGCGGCAGCCCTATCGTAGTCGTCTTTGTCGCTCCAAGTCTCTCGCGGATTCAGCAACTGACCGTCGACGCCAGGCACGGCTTGAGGAATGTCGAGATTAAAACCATCCAAATGGATAGTAGCGGTATCGTTGAGTGCGCCACTTTGGATCGCCGCGATTATCGAGCGAGTAACTGGAATCTTGAAGCGGTTGCCAACGCCATATCCGCCACCAGTCCAGCCAGTGTTGACCAAAAATACTCGAGAGCCGAATTCTTCGATTCGCTTAATCAGTAACTTTGCGTAAACGCCAGCGGGGCGTGGGAAAAACGGTGCGCCAAAGCATGTTGAAAAAGTCGCTTTGTATGCCTCTGTAGAACCTATTTCGGTGGAGCCAACCTGAGCCGTGTAGCCAGATAAGAAATGATACGCCGCCGCCTCTTTCGACAATACGGCCACAGGTGGTAATACACCGCTGACATCGCAGGTCAGAAAAATTATGTTGTTGGGCTCGCCGCCTCGGTTATCCGGCACCTTCTCTGCAATGTTGCTGCGCGGATAGCACGCTCGTGTATTTTCGGTCAGAGTGCTGTCGGTATAGTCTGGCTCGTTCGTGTCTGGATCAATAACGACATTTTCGACAATGGCGCCAAACCGGATTGCGTCAAAAATGACCGGCTCATTCTCCCGCGACAGATCAATACACTTAGCGTAACAGCCACCCTCGAAGTTAAAAACTGTACCGCGCCCCCAGCCATGTTCGTCGTCGCCGATCAGCAAGCGATCTGGGTCTGCTGACAACGTGGTCTTACCGGTACCTGATAGACCGAAGAACAAGGTTACATCACCGTCGTCACCCATATTCGCTGAGCAGTGCATGGGTAATACGTCTTTCTCGGGCAACAAAAAGTTCAGCACCGAAAACATAGATTTCTTCATCTCGCCGGCATAGCGCATTCCGGCGATTAAGACTTTTCGGTGGGCGAAATTGATCATCACCGTGCCGTCGCTATTGGTGCCGTCGCGCTCGGGCTGGCACTCAAAATTAGGCGCATTAACAACCTGCCACACTTCTTTATTGTGAGGGTTGTAATGTTCGGGGACGATGAACAAAGAGCGGCCAAATAATCCGTGCCATGCGTATTCGGTGGTCACCTCGATCGGCAGGTAGTGCTCTGGGTCTGCGCCAACATGCAGATTTGAAACAAAGGATTCGCGTTCCTGCAAATGTACCTGCACGCGATCCCACAGTCGGTCAAAAACACTGGCGTCTATGGGTTGATTGACGTTACCCCAATCAATGAATTCAGAAGTAGACGGCTCGTCGACGATAAACCGGTCTTTAGGCGAGCGACCGGTGCGAGCGCCGGTTTCCACAACGATGGCGCCGTTGCTGGCAAAGTGGCCTTCGTTGCGCAAGATTGATTGCTCAGCTAACTGAGCAGACGAGAGGTTGCTGTAGGTGTCTGCCTTTGAGGTGAATTCGGTGTCAACGGCCATAGTCAACTGCTATAAGATTTTGAGGGTGGCAGATTATGCCAGAGCCACCTGCTGTGAGAACAGTTGCGAAAGAAAGAATTCTATGTTTTTGGGCGTTTTTCTTGGCTTTGCGAGGGACATTAGTGTAGAGCGCTACTGTTTCGCTTAAGCAAATTGTCAATGGCTTGCTGATCATAGGCGTAGCGATGGCCACAAAATTCACAGTCGACGTGAATTTCTGGTTGCTCGGAAGCGAGTGCTAACAGGTCGTCGCGGCCAAGTACCAGCAATGTCTGGTCACTCTTCTCGGTGGAGCATGTGCAGCGAAAGCTCAACTTGCGCGGGTTATACAACTCGCAAGGATACTCGTTAAATAACCGCAGCAGCATTTGTTGTGGGGCCAGACTGGCTAATTCATGATGGGTAACAGACGCTGCCAATGTAGTCAGAGTCAGCCAGTCGTCTTGCGCAGCCGCCACTGTTGCCTCGGTTGCGTCCGGCGCGTCTGGCAAGCGTTGTAGCAGCAGTCCCGTGGTGGTTCCGTCGATTGATGCAAAGTGCAGTCGGGTTTGCAGTTGCTCGGAATATTCGAAGTAGCGCTCGAGGCTGGTGGCTAGTCCGGCAGGATCTATTTCGACTAGTCCTTGGTAGGGGTTCATGCGGGTTGATTTGTCGGGCAATAGAGACAGTGCCAGCTGACCGTTACCTAACCAATCTGCTAGCGTGCCGGCGGGTTGCAGCCTAGCCTCATCTTCAGTTAGGTGAGCGATGCCGCGTAGATATTGTTGATCGCGGCACTCTGCCAAACTGCGGGCTAAAGCACCGTCGCCCTGTGATTGTAAGGACACCGCGCCAGAAAACTTTAGATTATCTGCAACCATGGTTACTGCCGCGAACATTTCCCCTAACAAAATTTTTACGCCTTGCGGGTAAGCTTCATAGTTCGACATGGCGCTGAGGGTTTTGTCCAAGCGGATCCACTGGCCGCGAATAGGCAACCCAGGAAAACTGAAGCGTTGCAGAAAATCCATAGTGTCGTTTAATCCTGATGTTCGGATGGAGCAGCAATGGTTTCGTCTGCCCATGTGCGGTCCAACTCACGTAACTCGCTGCGCGCGCGTCGATCGCGTTTGTTTGGGCGCTGTGCTGGAATATTTAACCCAGCGCGGGCCATGCGTCGTTGACTCACAGCGATCTGGCGCCGTTCTATGCTTTCAGCGGTTTCTTTATACAGGGATTGCGCAATTGGCGCTGATTGGCGTTGCTCACTCAGTTGTAATACCTCGAGATCAAAGAGCACACCGTCTTTATTGATGCGAACATATTGCCCAACATGAATTTCTTTAGCCGGTTTTACGCGTTGCGAATCGACGTGGACTTTGCCACCGGCTACCGCAGATTTCGCCAACGAGCGGGTGCGAAAAAACCGCGCCGCCCACAGCCAGCGATCGATGCGCACACCGGTGGGATCATTCATTAGATGGGCAGCCGCTATGCCGCTGGGTAGATTTCATGAAAGTGATCCAGGCTTGGGTGTGCAGATTGGGGACGTGGCCCACGCTGCGAGTCTGGGGTACGCACATGCCATACATGGCCGATGCCAAATTTTGCAGCAGCGTTCAAAACCCGCTCGGTGTCATCGAAGAATAGCGTTCGCTGTGGGTCAAAGGCACATTGTTGTTGTAATTGGGTCCAGAACTCTTGGTCTTCTTTTGGCGTACCGAAGTCCTGACTGGAAAAAACTCGATCCACCCGTTGCGACAGCGCAATGGCCTCTTCTTTTATGCGTAGAGAGTTGTGGTCAGCGTTGGTGGCAATGATCGCGTCGTGAGCGCTTTGCGCCAGCCAGTTCAGGAAGGCCTCGGCGTCTGCGCGGAACCGAATGCGCTGAGCCTCTTGCTGATGTAAGTCGGTAATATCCAGGCCGGTCTGCTCACGCCAAAAATCAAAACTGTAAAAGTCGATGGTGCCGTATACCAGACGCATTTTTTCCATTAACTGTTGTTTTGCGTTGGGTAGCGGTAATTGTTTTAGGTCGGCATAGGCCTCGGGCACTCGCTGATCCCAAACAAAGTTGTCGTAGTGAAGATCCAACAGCGTGCCGTCTACGTCCAGTAACACGGTGTCGATGTTGGCCCAATCTAGAGTGGATGCGCTGGCAGGCAAGACAATACTCCTATGTGCGGTTGATAGTGTAACGGCGATCTGATCGCGGCGACTATACTAGTGAGACGCGGTTACAACTGTGTGCTGCCGGCCCACTTTTGTTGCTCGGCAGTGCTATAAACCTGCGCCTTGTTTTGTAAAGAGATCGTAAAGAGCCAGTTAAAGGCCAGTTAAAGAGAGTCAACATCATGCCGTTACCAGAAATACTTGCTACTGCAACATTGGCCACGACGCGTTTCTTCAAGGTAGAGGCCCTTGATTTACGTTTCAGTAATGGGGCCGAGCGTCGCTACGAGCGTCTGCCGTCGAGTGGTGTCGAAGGCGTTATTGTAGTCGCGGTAAATGCCAATAATGAGTTGCTGCTGATCCGCGAGTACGCGGCGGGGTTCCATGAAATGCAACTGACCTTGCCAAAAGGGGTGGTGGATGCTGGCGAAACTCTAGCAGCGGCGGCTAGCCGAGAACTGGCTGAAGAAGTCGGTTTTGCGCCACGGCATACCGAGGTAGTGAAGCGGTTAACGCTCGCACCGGGCCACATGGGATACACCATTAATGTCGTGTTCGCAGCGAATTTGTATCCACACCAGTTGCCCGGGGATGAACCTGAGCCGCTAGAATTGGTGCCTTGGCCGCTGCAGCGTTTGGATGAATTACTGCACAGCGAAGAGTTTTGTGAGGCGAGAGCCATTGCTGCGCTCTCTCTATGCCGACCTATGCTCGACAAACTATTGGCCTAAACAAGTACTTAACTAATTCGGAACATCTGTTATGAACTCACCTGACACCCAGACATTTGCAGAACTGCACTATGAAACTGTCCGCGACATTGTGATCCGGGCGGGTGAGTCGATTATGCAGGTTTACAACACCGACTTTGCGGTGCAGACCAAGCAGGACGAGTCGCCGCTGACTCAGGCAGATCTAGCCGCCCACACAGTAATTGCGGCGGGATTGGCACAGCTGGCGCCGGATATTCCTATTATTTCGGAGGAGTCGAATCTGCCGGACTTTGATGAGCGCAGTCAGTGGCCGCGTTATTGGTTGGTGGATCCCTTGGATGGCACTAAAGAGTTTGTCAATCGCAACGGCGAATTCACCGTAAACATCGCGCTGATTGAAGACAACGCGCCAATCCTTGGTTGGGTTGGCGTGCCGGTTCAGGAGCGGATATTTTTCGGCAATGTTGGAGCGGGTGAGGCTTGGGTAGAAGATACGTCTGGGCGGCGCCCGCTCACCGGTACCGAGCGGCGGGTGAACGATGACCAGTTGACCGTTGTCGCGAGCCGCAACCACGGCGGGCAACGACTAGAAGATTATTTGGCAGCAATTAGCCAACAGTTCCCCAAGACCCATCGCACACCAGTTGGCAGCTCGTTAAAATTGTGCACATTAGCGCTAGGTGACGCAGACATTTACCCGCGCCTGGGGCCGACCAGCGAATGGGACATTGGCGCCGCCCAAGCTGTTTTATGTGCTGCAGGCGGCCGCGTGTTTTGCGCAGATGGCCAAGCACTAGGCTATAACCAGAAGGCGAGTATTCTGAATGCAGAATTTATTGCGGTTTCTGATGGTCGGTTTCCATGGGACCAAGTGTTACCGCCGCTGCCCCCGATGGAATCACCCTAGGCTGTCCCAACGCCATTGACTTAGGGCTGCCTATGGCGCTCAGCAACGCCCCTCGAGTCGTTGCGCAACAAACAACAAATCAGGCGAAAAAGAGGTTGGGAGTGGGGAAAAGATTGGCCTCAGCTAGCCGAACTGCATGCCGTGTAATTGCCCTGCCGAGGAAATTAGCACTGTATATGCATACAGCTGCGGCTAGTGAGGGTTTCAAGAATACGGAAGATGTATTACAAAAAGAAGAGGCTATCGGCGTTTTCTTGGCCGCTGCAAGAAATTTTGTTTTGCGACAGCAAGTTAGCGATATGCGTTCCATAATTCCTTCATTTTGTGGTGACTTAAAGAGCGCGTTAAATGGCGAAATTGGGTCCGCTATGAAGGACTAACCGGGGAGTTTTTATGAATCAAGATCGAGCCGATGTACTGGCCCAGGTCGAAGCGGTCGAAGGGATCATTAAGCAGCATAGTCCTTGGGCTGAACAGCATTGTCGCTTGCATGATGAGTCCTTTGCAGCATTGGTGCGCGCCAAAGTACCCAGGCTATTTTTGCCTGTAGGGCTCGGGGGACTGGAAGTCGATCCGGTCACCTGCGCTCTCGTTACCGAGCGTTTGGCCAGTGCTGATAGTGCTGCGGCTTGGCATGTCATGGTGTTCAATGTCGCGCGGCTAATGGCAGCACAATGGCCCACCTCGTTAGTAGAAATGCTTTGGGGAGAAAATCCCGACCCCTTGGTGGCGGCCAGCGGCCATACTCCACTGCGAGCAGTCAAAACCGCGGCTGGCTACATCATTAATGGTCGGCAACGCTTTGTCAGCGGCTGTGACCATGCGACCTGGCTGCTGTCCCCAGTATTGATTGACGAGACACCGGCCATGGCAGTGATGCCACTTACCGACTGCAAAATTGAGCAAAACTGGGACACGTTGGGCATGCGTGGCTCGGGTAGCAGTGACGTTTGGGTAAATGACCTTGTGGTAACCGAATTACAGGTCGTGCTACCAGACGCCAACGCAGCCACTAATTGTCACTACCAAGGGCCACTCTACCAATGCCCTTCTCGAGTTGTGTTTGCGACTTACGTGCCGGTTGCATTAAGCCTTGCTGCACGCAGCCTAGACCTTGTGGCGGCTATGGTTGGCGACAAAACACCTGGCGGTAGCGCAGGGAAAGTGCGCGAAAAAAGCATTGCGCAATTGCATTACGGTAAAGCCTTAGCACTTTATCGGTCGGCGCGGTTGCTGTTTTACCAAGCGCTTGAAGACACGTGGCAGCGCGCTGAAAACGGCGAGGACGCATCGGCGTTGCACAGAGCCGATTTATACCTCGCGGGTACCCATGCTGTACAAGCTTGTGCGAAGGTCGTTAGGCATGTGGCAGATATTGCTGCAACAACAATGATCACCAAAGGCGAGACATTAGAGCGTATCGGCCGCGATATGGAGACGTTGCGCCATCATGGTTTTGTTAGCGAATCACGGTACGCAAGTGTAGCCCAGGTGCACTGGGGCGCCGAACTCGACTACCCCCAGTTATTGCGCTAGCAACGGTTACAGGCTGGCGAGCCAGTCGTCATCGGAGCCTTCATTGATGTCAGCAAATAGCGGCGTCGAAATATAGCGCTCGGCGGTATCCGCAAGCATGGTCAACAGCACACTGCCCGGCTCGGCTTGCTCTGCAATCTTCAGTGCTGCGTTCAAAGTGCCGCCAGCGGATATGCCTACAAAGATGCCCTCTTCTCGACCAAGGCGCAGCGCGCATTGCATAGACTCGTCTTCATTGACCGGCACAATTAGATCCGCAACCTCACGATCGAGCACATCGGGTATGAAGTCAGGGGTCCAGCCCTGAATTTTGTGTGGTGACCATTCGCCGCCAGACAACAACGCCGCTTGTTCTGGCTCTGCGGCAACAATCTTCAAGTCGGGGCGTGCTGCTTTCAGGGTGCGACCAGCGCCCGATAACGTGCCACCGGTACCCCATCCGGTTATCCAGTAGTCGAGTCGCTCGCCGGCGAAATCTTGCAATATTTCCGGCCCGGTAGTACTAGCGTGATAAGCCGGGTTTGCCGGGTTTTGAAACTGCCTGGCGAGGAACCAGCCGTGTTGTTGCGCCAACTCTTCTGCCCTGCGCACCATGCCGGTACCACGCTCGGCTGCGGGGGTAAGAATTACCTTTGCGCCTAACGCGCGCATGACTTTGCGCCGCTCAATCGAGAAGGTTTCAACCATTGTGGCGACAAAAGGGTGGCCCATAACCGCGCAGACCATAGCCAACGCAATGCCAGTGTTGCCCGACGTAGCCTCGATGACTGTTTGGCCAGGCTGTAATGCCCCGCTATCCCGGGCGTCCTTTATTATGGCGTAAGCCAAGCGGTCCTTTACCGACGCCATTGGATTGAAAGACTCAACTTTAACGAACATTTCTACATGCGACGGCGCAATGCGGTTGAGCTTTACAATCGGTGTGTCGCCAATAGTTTGCAAGATATTGTCATATTTCATAGCAACTCCTAGTTCTCAAGGAATGTGTGTGGAATCAGAACCGGAAGCCTGATAGCCCATTAGATTGCGCCAGTGGGCGTAGAGCACGGCGATTACACCTATTAAGGTCAGCAGCACCTCAAGCTCAGAGCCAAAAATATGGCTTACCGCCAGTAACATGAGCAATAGGCCAACGCTGCCGAGTAACATTGTCGGCCCGTTGCCCAAGCGTCGATAGCCGCGGGTCAGGGCAACCGCGCTGATAGGCAAGGCAAAACCAAAGAGGATCCAATGAGTAGTTGTTTCAGTGGCACCTAGCCAGTCGGCAAAGGTAGGAGCCAACAGCACCGCTAATGGAAAGGCCAAACAGTGGGCCAAACACAACCCTGACAGCCAAATGGCGGCACGATCTAGCGTAGTGTGAGGCGTTGGTTTGAGCGCAGACATCAGATTGGCAGAATTTTAAGGGCGCTAAAGCTAGCCTTTCGTTATCCTCAGCGCAAGGACAAGTCCTATCTAGCGATATAACGTGGAATGGAATGACGCAAACAGACCGACAGCGCTGGGACCAACGTTACCGTACGGGTGCTTACGCTGAGCGGCCTTGGCCCAGCGCCTACTTGCAACAATGTATTCCACAGATTGCTGCAAACCCAGTCGCCGCCCGGGCTTTAGATGTCGCGTGTGGTCGCGGTCGTAATAGTTTGTATCTCGCGCAACAGGGCCTCGCGGTTGATGCCGTGGACGTCTCCCCCGCAGCCCTAGCCCACGGTGCAAATTCGGCGCTGCAAGCAGGTCATATGATTAACTGGCAATGTCAGGATGTGCTGCGCTGGGCCAGCGCCAGATGCCCGCTTCCTGAGCAACAGTACGGTTTGATCATTATGTTTCGCTTTGTCGCCAGTGCCTTGTTGCCGGTGCTGGTGCAACAACTACAGCCCGGTGGTTATTTAGTGGTTGAAGAACATATGCAGTGGTCAGGCGCGCAGCAATTAAGCGGGCCGTCGAATGTGGCTTTTCGGGTAACATCCACAGAATTGCAAGAAGCGCTGATCCCCCACTGGCAATATTTAGATATGGTGGATGAGTTCGCGGGCCTGGTCGAAGAGCCAGATGGGAGTCAAGCGGCGTTATCGCGCATTTTGGTGCGCCGCCAAGATTAGAGGAAATCATGCAGCATCAAGTACCCACTATTAATTTATCGGACTTTCTGGCGGGTGGTCTGTCAGCCATTGATCAGCGAGCGTTGGCGCACGCCTGCGAGGATCATGGCTTCTTTCTGCTCGAGGGCCATGGACAAGCGCAGTTGGTAAACGATGTCTTTGCCCAGGCCAAAGCTTTTTTTGCCCAGCCCAGAGAGATGAAGTACAGCGTCTATAGAAACGAAGAAAATCCGTTAGGTTACTATGATCGCGAACTTACCAAGCAGCGTCGTGACTTAAAAGAAGTTTTCGATTTCAAAACGGGTGGACACATTTCTAAGAATCCTGCTCGGCACAGCCGTTGGCCGGCGCAACCTGCGCAATTGCGGCCGACTCTTGCAGCGTTTTTCAGCACTTTCACCAACATGTCGGAACAAGTTATGGCCATGGTTTTGATGGCGTTGGGGCTACCAGAGAAAGATGCGTTGAACACGCTGGCGAATAGTTTTGGCCTCAGTCATACCAGTGCTGCGCGCCTGAATTTTTATCCGGCCGAGGACCCTGTGGCGGCGCAAGAGCGTAAAGGGATAACGCCGTTGGGTGACATGGCGTTGCATCATCACACTGACCCGGGCGCCATCACTCTGTTGCTGCAAGACGATCACGGTGGCTTGCAGGCACAGTCAAAGCGCCATGGTTGGATCGATGTGCCGCCGCAGCAAGGTGCGATTGTCGTAAATATCGGCGATGTCATGCAGGTTTGGACAAATGATCGATGCACTGCAGGTTGCCACAGAGTACTGCCCGTCCGCTCAAATAGTGGGCGCTACAGCGTGCCGTTTTTCTTTCAACCCAAGGTTGATGCAATGATTGAGCCTTGGTTGGCGGAACACGAGCAAGCGCATTACCAACCCTTCTCATGGCAGCAATACATTCGTGGTCGCGTTACGGACAACTTTGCGGACTTCGGTGTTGAAGACATTCAAATAGAACGCTACCGAGTAGCCTAGTTCAACGTTAGCGCCGCCGCGCGGTCAAAAGTAGTATTCCGGCTCGGGCGCGAAGACGATCAACAGCGTCAACATTGCAGCGACAATACTCACGCACAGTAAGGCTCGACCATACATAGACGAGGCCGCGCCTAAGGTCGGCTCGTCGCTGCTGTAACCGCTGATCATTGGTGCCACAAGATTGTGGCCTTTGCGTAGCCGATACCAAATCATAATAGCCAGATGCGCCCCAACAGCCGCTGTTAGAACGTCAAAATTAAGGTGGTGGAAACTTGCTAAGGCGTTTGCGATATCGCTACTAACCGCGCTGTTGTAGGGACCGCTGAACAAAATATCATCGGTAATAAATAGTCCTGACGCGGCTTGGCAGAACACCAAGGTCATGAGTATGAGACTGGCCCAACCGCCGACGGCACTGTGTCCTGGTTCGCTAGGTGCGGAGCTTTGGGCCAGTGTTCTAAACCCGCTCATGACCGCCCTCGGGCCCCTCAAAAATTGCCCAAAGCGGGCGTATTTTGTGCCGACCAGGCCCCAGAGTAGCCGAAAAGTTACGAGCGCCAGTGCGCCGTAACCGCAATACAAGTGGGCGTCCGCCCACTCTATGCCGGCTTCGGCAGTGAGCCATGAGCACACGAACAACACAGCCAATGCCCAATGAAATAGACGCAGTGGCAAATCCCAGATCAACGCACGGCGCGTGTGATCTGGCTGCGGTTTATTTTTGTCGGTAGTCCTCATGACAACTCTTGCACGCGGAGCCCATAGCGCCGACCGCTTTGCCAAAAGCGCCCTTGCCCTGATCAGCAGCCGCCGCTAATGCTAACGCACGCTCCGTTGCGATTGCGGCTTTGCTGTTGAAGTCGTCATTGTTTTCCCAGACGCCATCTAGCGTGTCGGACTCTAGACCATTGGCGCGGGTGTCTAGTGCAAAGACGTCTGGAATCATTGGCATTAACTGAGCGATCTTGTTGGAATTTGTGCGTGCCATAGCGGCGTCAAATGGCACCTTACCCTGGGCCATACCCACAATTGGGCCAAAGTAATGACCCACCACTTTCAGTAGGCCTTGACGAGTTTCAATGGCCTTTTGCGCACGTTCATCATCGGCGGCGTATACGCTGGTGCTGCACAGGCTAATCAGTAGAAACGAAAGCAAAGTTGTTAAAACGCGGTTTTTCATAACGATGTCCTTGGTTGTGAGCAAAATCTTAACCCGAGTCCTTGGCAAAAACGACACATCCAGCCGCGCCAAACATACCGCCGACACCAAGACATAACGAAATGTTTACGTCATTTACTTGGGCTGCGGCCGTGCCGCGCACTTGGCGAACACTTTCTTGCAGCGCATACATACCGTACATGCCCGAGTGCATGTAGGACAAACCGCCGCCATTAGTGTTCATAGGCAATGTACCCCCCGGCGCGGTGTTTTGTTCCCATATAAAATCAGGTGCTTCGCCGCGTTTACAAAACCCTAAATCCTCTAGCCCGTAAATGGGCAGATGAGCAAAGGCGTCATAAACCATTAGATGATCGACGTCGGCATGAGTAATGCCGGCAGCCGCCATGGCTGCTGGGCCAGCCACGGTAAAAGCACGGGAAGAGGTGAGGTCTTGCATTTGACTGATCATCGGCGTTTCAACACTCTCGCCCGTACCTTTCACATAAACCGGTGGTTGTGGAAAGTCTTTGGCTCGGTCGGCTTTAGTCAAAATAAGCGCGCCGCCGCCGTCCGTGACCAAGCAACACTCTAACAAGTGGAATGGATAAGCGATCAACTTCGACGCCAATACATCATCAACGCTAATAAGCTCTTGAAAGCTGGCCCTTGGATTCATGCTGGCCCATTGCCGTTGTACCACGGCGACCATGGCCAATTGCTCGTGGCTCATTCCGTAGGTCTTCATGTAACGCAGCACCGGCAGCGTGAATAAAGTCGGCGGTCCTACTGGACCGAAGGGCATTTCGAACTGACCGCTTAACGATGCTGGAGCGCGACCAAAGCCATCGCGACCGACACCAGAACGCCCACTCTCACCGTGGGTAATCAGCACCGTCGTGCATTGGCCGCTGGTCAGCGCAGCGACGGCGTGGCGAACGTGCAACATGAACGAGCAGCCGCCTACAGCGGTACCGTCGACCCATGTCGGTGTGATCCCAAGGTAGTGAGCCAAGTCAGTGGGTCGGCTACCGGCAGTCGCAATACCGTCGATGTCTTTTGCTGTCAGACCTGCATCGGCGAAGGCGTTAAGAGCCGCGTCTGCATGCAGTTGAATTTGACTCATGTCGGGGATTTTGCCGAGCTTTGTGGTCTCGGCGGCTCCAACCACCGCAACGCCGGTCATGTTGACACTCCGACAGGGGTAAACAACGGCAGGTAAATGTTCTCCCCGGCTTCTTCGAAGGTGACCACCAAAGGCATATCTAATTGCAAGGCTTCAGGAGTTTGGTCACAGCCGACAATGTTCGACATCATGCGTGGTCCCTCCTCCAACGCTACCAAAGCGATTGCATAGGGGCCGTCGAAAGCCTTGTGAGGGCGGTGACTGATGACGTAGCTGTCCAAAGTGCCACGGCCGCTGGCAACGGTGACTGCAACGTTGCGGCTGCCGCATTGTGGGCAAAATGGTCGCGGTGGAAAATAGGTGTGGTGACAGTCCGAACAGGTTTGTAGCCGCAGCTCGCCGTTCTTGGTGCCGTCCCAAAAGTGTTGTGTTTCCGGTGTTGGCACCGGCAAAGGGCGCAGAGTATCGGCCACTTCTTGCTCCATCAGTAAACTTTTAGTATGTCGGATCAGACTCAGATGACCAAGGGCGATGGGCTTGGTATGGTCATGCCCTGGGCGGGTCGTTTGGGAACCTTTGACTGATTCAGAGATTTCTAAGTGAGGAGGAGCGCCGTTACCATGGTTGCCGTTAAGGAACAATTCATCGATTAAGAGGCGCAAACAAAGACGCACTGTTAATCGTTGGCGCGCTGCAAATCGTGAATTGTTGTTTCTGAGTTAAGTAAGGGGAGTAGGCATGCAAGTTCATGGAAGTTGTCACTGTGGGTATGTGACCTACAGCAGCATCGCGCAGCCAGAAAATACAGTGGTTTGCCATTGTCGCGACTGCCAGGTTATGTCTGGAGGCCCGTACCGCAGCATCGTGCCATCTAGCGAGGCCGACTTCGCTTTGCTCAGTGGCGAACTCACGGTGTACAGCAAGACCGGTGACAGCGGCAACCCGCGTGAGCTGACCTTTTGCAATCGATGCGGATCACACATATACGCCACTTCGAAAAAACACTCGGCGGACGCTGCGCCGCGATCGTTTGGTTTACGCACCGGTACGCTAGATGAGGTAGCTCAATTTGTGCCTAAGTTCCAAGTCTGGTGTGATTCGCGACTGCCCTGGGTGCACGATTTCGATCAGTTGCCCGGTAAACCCAAGCAATAAGAGAGTGTTGGAAAGAGAAACCTAGTGCCAGTTCTGTACAGTTTTCGACGTTGCCCTTACGCCATGCGGGCGCGTATGGCGCTTGCCCTAGGCGGGGTCGGTGTTGAACTGCGCGAGGTGCTGTTGCGCGACAAACCGCCGTCATTGCGGGCGGTTTCGCCGAAAGCAACGGTACCGGTGCTGATTAAAGATAACCAGGAAGTTTTAGAAGAAAGCCTGGACATTATGTTGTGGGCCTTACAGCAGCATGCCGACATGTTCGCATTGGGTGGAGGCGTTGCAGGGCAACAGGCGGTTATTGAGGAATTCGACCGGCAGTTCAAACCGCTGCTGGATCAATACAAGTACCGTCGCGCGGACGCCGAGCCGCCAGCCAGTTACTACCGTGATCAGTGCGCTGACTGGTTACAGCGTTTAGACACATTATTGACGGCCCAGGACTATTTGCTGGGCGCGCAGCCGCAACTGTTGGACTTGGCGTTGTTGCCGTTTATTCGCCAGTTTGCTCACGTCGATCGTGCATGGTTCGATCAGGCGCCCTACCGGCACTTGCGTCGTTGGTTACAAACCTGGCTGAAAGACGAATTGTTCACATCGGTCATGACCAAATATCAGCCTTGGCAGGAGCACACGCCAGGCGTTGATTGGGCGCCGAAGGCCAGTCAGCAACACAACTGAGGAGAAGCAAATGCAACAATGGATAATTGGAATCGTAGCAGTAACTGCGGTATTGCTCCTGGCTTGGGGGGTATCGCTTGCCGGTGCCGACCAAGGCGAGCAGTTTGCAGACGTGGCCGTTTTCGTATGGTGTGGCATTTTTGCGTTCGCAGTGCAGTGGTTGCTGTTCATTCACGCCTGGCTTGCGCACACAGAAAAGTTTTTTGATCTTGCCGGCAGCCTGACCTACATCACCATTTTCATCGCTGCGGTTTTGCTCAGTAACGCATACGATCCACGCTCCCTCATCATTGCGGCTGCGATCATTGTTTGGGCGCTGCGGCTCGGCCCGTTTTTATTTTTCAGAATCAAAAACGCTGGTGGCGACCGGCGCTTTCACAGCATTCGCAACTCGTTCCCAACGTTCTTTATGACGTGGACCTTGCAGGGCGCGTGGGTTTACCTCACCAGCTGTGCCGCGCTAGCTGCGGTGACGTCGTCGAAAGATGCGGGCTTAGATTCAGTGTTTTTTGTCGGTCTCGCAATATGGGCATTCGGTTTCGCAGTTGAGGTGATTGCTGATCAGCAAAAGACCGCTTTTCGGGCTAACCCAGACAATGCGCAAAAGTTCATAGCGACTGGTCTTTGGGCGTGGTCGCGGCATCCAAATTACTTTGGCGAAATCATCCTCTGGGCTGGAATTGCCGTTATGGCGTACCCGGCGCTTGTGGGTTGGCAAGTGTTAACACTGTTCGCACCACTATGGGTACTGTTACAAATGACGGCCATCAGTGGCACCCGCATGTTGGAGGCTCGGGCGAACAAGGCTTGGGGCCACGACCCCGAGTACCAGGCGTACAAAAATTCCACCCCGTTATTGATGTTGTGGCCGCCACGCAAGCAGGCGTCTTAGACGGCGAATGCAAACTCGGAGTTTGGTTTAATCGCCAACGTCGCCATTGATGTTGCCATGTAGCTGTTGAGCGCTGTTGCCTCGTTGTCCCAACGATCCTCATAAAAACCGGCGACAATCAGGCCTGCTGCTAGCTGACCGCCGATTTGGTCGTCAAAACTGTGGCTGAACTCCAGTGCTGCGCTGTCGGCCATGCGGGCGTCAAGAGTTGCCGCATCAACGTGGGTCAGGTCTGCGTAAGGCAATGCAAACCGTACTTCGAGGGGGCCGCCCTCTTCAATGTCCCAGTGGTCAAACAAAAAGTAGTCTGGATTCATAAAACCGCTGAGTAAGCGTCCCCCAGGGCGTAGCACGCGAGCGCAATGCCGCCATACCGGGGTAACGTCAGCAGCAAAAACATTCGACACTGGATGAAAGATCAGGTCGAAGGATGCATCTGCGAACACCGACAAATCTGCCATGTCGCCTTGAACACAATTAATGTTAAGCCCATCGCGTTCAGCTACGTCAGCGTCTTTTCCCAGCTGCTGTGAAGATTGATCAAAACTTGTAACCACAGCGCCCGCCGCCGCCAGAATCGGCGCTTGTTGGCCGCCGCCCGAAGCAAGGCAGAGTAGGTCCTTACCCGTAACATTGCCGAACCAAGACTTTGGCACTGCTTTGGTCGGCGTCAAAATAACTTGCCACTCACCGTTGCGAGCGGCGGCAATAGCGGTCGCAGTCACTGGCTGCGCCCAGGGGCTTACGCCGGCTGCTGACTGTTGGTCCCAGCTGTGTTGGTTGTGCTTATTGACATTAACCATCGGCCGCCGCCTTCTGCGTGTGAGCACTCAACGTTTCCGCCGGCAATTTACGGACTTGCTGCAAAAATATGGCGAGGGCGATTACGGTCAAAAACGCCGCGATAATAAAGGCACTGCCTGGGAGATAAATGGGCGCATCTGCAGAGGTGAAGTAGGTGAAGGTTTGGGTCATCAGCAGTGGCCCAATAATAGATGCCAAACTCATGGCACTGGCCATAATGCCTTGTAGCTCGCCCTGCTCATTCTGCGGCAGTTGGTTGGACATAATGCTGGTGATGGCTGGGCTGGATAATCCGGCGAATGCGGACACCAAACACCACAAATACACGGACAAAGTATTGGGCGCAAAAGCAATGCCCAGGTAGGCGGTAGCCGCACAGAATAGACCAAAGGTTGCGCACCTGACCGCACCAAATTTTGGAATCACCACACGAATAAGGCCGCCTTGAACGATGGCTGCCAGCACGCCGACAAAGCCCATTGACAGGCCGATCTCGAACGGCGTCCAGTTGAACTTTTCGATCGCATAGAAGTTCCAGTTGGCGGGATAGACGTGATGCCCAATACTAAAAATGAAAACGCCGACGATCATGCCGAACAAAATCGGGTACCGCTTGATTTGCTTCAATGCACCTAACGGATTTGCTCTTTTCAGTTGGAAGGGGCGGCGCGTGTCTTTGCTAAGAGTCTCTTTGAGAAAGAAAAAACCGTACGCGGTATTAATGAATGCTAGCGCAGCCGCCACGAAGAAAGGTGCACGTAGGTCCCATGCGCCAAGTAAGCCGCCAATAGTAGGCCCGAAGATAAACCCGAGACCAAAGGCTAGGCCCAACAGCCCAAAGTTTTGTGCGCGTTCCTCAGGTGGGCTGACATCGGCAATTAACGCGCTGGCGGTGGCATAGGTTGCGCTAGTGACGCCGGTTAAAAAACGCCCGATGAAGAGCACCCATAAGGTGGTAGCAAATCCTGCAATAAGATAGCTGACGCCGTAAAAAAACAGCGACAGCATGAGAATAGGGCGACGACCGTAGCTGTCGCTGAGACCACCAAGTAACGGCGAAAACAGAAAGTTAGTCACCGCAAAGCTCACCATCAAATAGCCGCTTATGGCGGATGCCTCGGATAATTCTATGCCAGCCAAACGCGTCAGGTATTCCGGCATGATCGGCATAATAATGCCGAAACCCATGGTGTCGAGAAATACCGTAATGGTGACGAAGGTTAGGGCGTGTTTACGCTGCATGGCATTAACTCAAGTTCCGATGGCCGGAGTGTAACGTTGGATTGAACAAAGCGTTAGGCTTTGTCGCCAAGCACTTTCGCGTGATCCTCCACCGAAGGCGGCGCCAGCAGGCGTTTTTGTTGTGCCGAGGCGGACGCATAGTCTGCTAAGTCATAACCGACTTTGGCCCAGCTTGAATGCGGCGGACTGTACTTAAACAGCAGCACCCGCCGCTCCTGTTCGGCCTGCCAGGCGCGGGTGCCATGCATCAATGCCTCGGTGAACAAAATCACATCGCCTGCTGTTACTTCGGGTTGACGCACGTACTCTGGCATTGCGTGTTGTGCCTGCACGTCTGTGGGCAGATGAGTGATGAAATTAGTTTTGTGGCTACCCGGCACACAGACAAAGCCGCCATCGCCGGCGCGAGCGTCACTCAGGACCCAAGTGGCCACCATTAAGCCATTGCGCATAACGCCATCGTGGTAGTGATACCAATGATCGGACTCATACCGCATTGGCCCGCCGTGTATCGGCTGTGATCTTGCGCCACGCTGCATGTATATGGCGTAGTCGTGATCGAGGCGCACTCTGGGGCCAATCAACTCGATCAGGTACGGTAAAACTCGCGGGTGGTCCATTAAATTGCGGAATGGCTCGCCCCATTGACTGACGTTGGCGGTGCGGCGAAACGCGCCGTCTTCGGCTTGACGCGGCCAAGCTGTATCACTCAGCTCGGACAATTGTGCACACTCCGAGGCAGTCAGCACACCGGGAATGACCAGATAGCCCTCTAAGTCGAAGCGGAATTTTTCTTCGTTGCTAAGCATGGTGAAATCTTTCCAGCGAAAACGCTGAACACTATAGCAGCGGCTAAGAGTTTGCTAAGTTTTCGCCTTCTAAAAGAAATGCAGAAAGCTATGGACCGACTGATGCATCGCGATTGGCGCGAACCTGTACGCTATCCAGACCCAGCGATAGAAGTTTTAGACCCGCGATTTGCCGGTTGTGTTCCTGGAAATGCGGCGCTGCAACGCTTGTGGGTAGGTGGGCGTTGGAACGAAGGCCCCGTATGGTTTGGCGACTGGAACGCGTTATTGTGGAGTGATATACCGAATAACCGCATGCTGCGCTGGCAGGCGGACACCGGCGAGGTTGCTGAGTTTAGACAGCCCTCCCAGTACTCGAACGGCAACACCCGTGATCGTCAAGGCCGTTTGGTAAGCTGTGAGCATGGTGCAAGACGCGTCACTCGCACAGAAATAGATGGCTCAGTAACTGTATTGGTGGATCAGTTTGACGGCAAACCACTAAATGCACCCAACGATGTGGTGGTGCACCCGGACGGAGGTATTTGGTTTACCGACCCGGGTTATGGCACCTTGGGAAACTACGAAGGCCATAAAGGGGAGCTAGAACTGCCGACGCGGGTTTATCGCATTGATCCTCACCGCGGCTCGACAGATATCGTCGATGAGATGTTGGAAAAACCCAATGGCTTAGCGTTCTCTCCGGACTACTCCATTCTCTATGTCAGCGATACAGGCGCCTCTCACAAGGCGGGATATCCCCGTCAAATCCACAAGTTCACGGTGGTCGATGGGACCCGCTTAAATGACCATTCGATATTTTGTGACATGGGCGATGCCATGCCAGACGGTATCCGGGTCGACACAGTAGGCAATTTATGGAGCAGTTCTGGTTGGGGTAGCGCTGAGGAAGACGGAGTCCAAGTGTTTGCCGCGGACGGCGACAAGATTGGCGCCATTCACTTGCCCGAGGGAGTATCGAACCTGTGTTTCGGCGGCGCGAAGCGTAACCGCTTGTTTATGACTGGCGGCCAGTCCGTTTATAGTCTTTTCGTAGATGTGCAGGGTATGCCCTACAGCTAATCAAGCATTGGCCAGATAATATGCGGTGGTCGTTAGATCTTGCTCGGCGGCCTCGAGTCGAGCAATCGTTTGTAAATGCACTTCGTCAGGGCCGTCGTAAATACGAAACGCGCGAGCTTTGGCAAATGCTCGCGACGCTGGCGTATCGTTGGTGACACCGCGCGCGCCAAACAGCTGAATAGCGCGATCAGCAATGTTCTGATAACTGTTTGCGACCGCCACTTTAATCATGGAAATCTGTTTGCGTGCGGCCTTGTTGCCAACAGTGTCGAGAAGAAAAGCCGCCTGTTGCACAATTAGTCGACATTGATCTAGCTCAATGCGCGAATGACTGATGGCTGCTTGGGTAGAGGAGTATTCGTCAATACGTTTACCAAAAGTTGAGCGCTCCTGACTACGCAGCACCATCAGAGAGATCAGCACTTCGCATTCGCCAATTGCGCGCATGCAGTGGTGTAAGCGTGCGGGCCCCAGCCGTGCCTGGCCAATAGCAAAGCCAGCACCTTGCTCACCGAGTAGGTTCGCTACCGGCACGCGAACATTGGTCAACATGAATTCTGGATGGGTATTAGTGTGGGACAAATGGTCAAACACGGGTAGATCGCGCATCATTTCCACGCCAGGAGTGTTGCGTGGCACCAATATCAGCGACTGACGCTTTGATTTAGCTGCGTTAGGATCAGTAACACCGACTACTACAAGCAGTTCACAGTTTGCGTGGGAGGCATTGGACGCAAACCACTTACGGCCGTTTATTACAAATTCGTCGCCGTCCCGTTCAATGCGCGTGGCCAAATTGGTTGGGTCCGATGACGCAACCAAAGGCTCGGTCATGGCAAAGGCCGAGCCGATTTCGCCTTCTAATAAGGGTGCTAACCATCGCTGTTTTTGCTCTGGCGTGGCAAACAGCTGTAGCAATTCCATATTTGGAACATCTGGCGCGTGACAGTTGAAGACCCGCGATGCCCATTCCAG
>MDTB01068878.1_pt1 | contig 24841 bp, 22 predicted proteins | sample 811161 | NCBI WGS metagenome assembly MDTB01 (sample SAMN05326650, study PRJNA326480) | marine metagenome | isolation source: seawater | place: Mediterranean Sea | collected 2009
ATTGAATATGTCCAATCCACATAAGCAATCGCACCAAATTAAAGCTGCTTCAGGTCACTGAAGCGGCTTTTTTTTAATCATCGTCATACACTATCACTGGCTAACACGTGGCTGACGATTACTGGGGAATACAAATGAAAATACGATTTAACTACATAACATCACTGGTCAGCATGCTTGTGCTGCTGGCGAGCATCAGCACAGCCGTGTTGGCAGAAGAACAATACCAAGAGGGCTTGTTCTGGAAGATAGAAAAAGAGGGTCAATTTGTCGGGCACATCTTTGGCACCTTACACATGAATGATGCCCGCATTAATGACTTACACCAGAAAGTGTCCATGGTATTGGATGAAGCGGATAGTTTCGCTATGGAAGCATTCCCCAGCGATCACTACTGGAATCCGTACCAGGGCGGTCAGTTGATTAAGCACGATATGGTGCTAGAGCGTGGTGATTCTTTGGAGAACTATGTCGGCAAAGAAACCTATCAGAAGATCGAGGGAGTGCTTGTTGATGTCTTAGGCATGAAGCCAGACCTAGTCAAAACACTGCGTCCATGGGCGGCGATGCGAAGCTTTGCGGTGCGTGCAGAAAGTAATGATGTGATTCTTGATTATGCCTTACTGGAACGCGCAGGCGATCAAAGAAAAGAATTATTTCAGGTCGAGTCTATCGAAGAATTCATTGTGACGTTGCAGGAAATGCCCATCGAGGCACAGGTTGCGCTATTAAAATTCACGGTCGCCAGCTATGACGATATGCGTGGCATTATTGATGATATGTTAGACGCTTATCTGGAGCAGGATCTCGCGGCGATGCATAGCATCAGTACGCGTTTCATTCCTTCAGCAAAAGAGAACGAACAGTGGCGGGATATTTATCTGCGCCATGTGATTGAGATCAGGAATATCGTGATGGCACACTACATGCGCAAGCCAATGCGCTTAGGCAATACCTTTATTGCCGTCGGTGCAGTCCACTTGTTTGGCGACAAAGGTGTGTTGGCACTGGTCGAGAAAGACGGCTACACCCTCACGCGCGTAGAGCTCTAAGGTAAATTCACGTGCAACAGCGGTCACGCATATTACCTGCCTTGATACTCACGCTATGCGCCTGTGCGCATAGCGTACTGGCAGAGACAAAATATGTGACCGACCAATTTGAAATCATGCTGCGTACTGGCCAATCAGTGCAACATGAAATTCTGCGCCAGTTAAAAAGCGGTACACAAGTAACTGTGCTGGAATCAAACTATGAGTACAGCCGTGTCCGTACGGCCTCGGGTAAAGAGGGCTGGGTACTGACCCGTTACTTAATCGATCAACCAGCCGGACGCGAACGGGCAGTTAAATTACAGGCAGACCTGGAGTTATTGCAGAATAACTTTGATGCCTTGCTCGCGAGAGAAAAAAATGACCTACAGCAGGAAATCGATCGACTAGAAATGCTTGCGCAAAAACCGCTGACCTTGGAAAAGCGCAACCAGGCACTTAAGACAGAACTCCAACAGCAACAACAGCGCTATCAGGTATTGCTACAAGAGACCGAAGCGCTGCGCACGCCCTACAAGGATCGCGAGTGGTTAATCACTGGCGCGGGAGTGTTTTTTGCGGGCATGGTGGTGGGGATGGTTTTGGTAGGGCGACGTAAGAGGCGTTGGAACCAGCTTTAAACCTATCTGCGTGGCCGCGGCGGTGTTAAAAAGCCGCTCCCAATACTCACTTACTATATGTAAGCTCCGTTTGCTCGCGACTTTTCGCCTAGCCGCGCCTGCCTCGAAAACGGTTTAATTATCACTTTTATTCTGAGTCACTTCAGTTAGTCTGTTAGAAATTTTCTCGGAAGCTTTACTTTCATAAAACTCTTTATGATGTTTTCTTAATGGGTCTTTATGTAATTCTTTAAAAACACTTTGAATAAAATAAGCATAATCTTCACCTTTGTTTGTATCAGTGGCTAATTGATTAGAAAAACCTACGAGTGATTTTGCTAGTACGCTTTTGTAAGCATAATCTTCGATGATATTTTTTTGTTTTACATATTGCATTGCACAAAACCATGCCACTGTAAGAGGTATTGGTATCAGTAAGAATCTTGCGAGAATACCATTGATGTTATTAGCCTTGACGTCTGTATCTTTGATGCCTAGAAGCTCGGAAATATTCACAAACCCGAATATATCTAAGCTGATTATGATTGCTATGAGAACAAATATCGCTGCCCCTGTGATCCAAATGAAGCGCCCAGTAGTCTTAGCTTCCTCATATTGCCTATTAAATGCACTGCTAATTCCCTCAGTAGCTGATAGTTGAAGGGAATTCTCTGCTTCTGTGATCAAGTTTTCAGCTTGTTCCAAGTAATTTTCATGTTTCTTTTCAAAAGCTAATAATTTCTTTGAATATTCTTCAGTCTCTGTCTTTTGGCCTTCTAATTGAATTTCTCGTTGGGCTATTTTTTCTGAAAAAGTGTTTATTACTTCAGAATGGGTTTTGCTCTCATTTAGTATATCTTTTATTTTTGATGAATTATTAGTGTCTTGTTCTATTCCATCTTGAATCTCTTTCCTAAGATTATTTGTTTCCGTTGTAAGTGCTATTAGCTCTTGATGAAGTTCTGAAATATTGGTTTGTTCTTTTTTTGCATCTTCTTTTATTACGCTAATAGCTTCTAATATGGTTGCTGCCTTTTTTAGCGTTTCATCAAAGCTCTCGATATTTTCCGATAATTCTGAAGCTTTTTTTTGTTGTGCAGTAGTTGCCTCATCAAAAACCTCTAATCTCTCATCCCAGTAACGGACGCCAGTATTTCTTAGTGTAGGTTTTATTTCATTTATAGAGTTTGCTAAATTTTCTAGATCTTTACTTTCGATATAAGTATGAATATTGTTTAGACGATCATTTAGAAGTATTCTCTCATCAAAAGTAGTTTTCTGAATACATCTGTTAGGTGATTTAGTTAATGCAGTTATGTCACTTAATATTCCCTCTATTCCAACTTTAATAGATTTGGCTTCGTATTCATTTTCTTGACCATATCTTATGTCTGGGTATTCCTTGGGTTTAATAGATTTAATTGAATCTCTGATCTCATCTCGGATGGATCTCAAATCTTTGATTGAATTACATTCCATTAGTCACCTATGTTCTACTTTCTAACTCTTCCCATACACCGGGATCACTGCGCCGTTGATGGCGCGTGCCAGGGGTGAGCACAGGAATAGCATGGTGTTGGCGAGGTCTTCGCAGGGGATCCAGGTACTAAAGTCGGCATCTGGCATGTCAGCACGGTTGGTTGGGGTGTCGATGGTGCCCGGTAGGATGCAGTTGATGTTGATGTCATCGTGTTGATGTTCGGCCGCCATGCTTTCGGTCAGGGTGACCACTGCGCTTTTGGCGATGCAGTAGGGTGCCATCTTGGCTTTGCCTTGGAGCGCGGCGCGGGCTGCGACGTTCACGATGTTGCCATGGCCTTGCTGGTTCATCTGTGCGAGTACGCTGCGACAGGTATTGAAGCTGCTGCTAAAGTTGATGTCAAACATATGCTCGAGCTGGGCGTAGCCAAGTTCATGCACTTTGGGCCCCATCGCAAAACCGCCCGCGATATTAAGCAGTCCATCAATACGCCCATAGTGTTCGACGATGGTATGGATTAATTGATTGCATTGGTCCTCATCAGTTAGATCACAGGCCAAGCGAGTGTGTTCACCCTCAATCTGTGCCAGCTTGTCCGCGCTGCGCCCGGTCAGTATCAAGGTGGCATCAGCATCGGCAAAAACCCTAGCTGCAGTGCTGCCGAGTGCGCCAGTCGCGCCAGTAATTAATATTATTTGCTTGTCCAATGTCATCATAGTCAGCTATTTCAAATAGTGGTAGTGGATGTGTGGCGTAATTTTAGGAGATTTTTTGCTGCGGGTGTGTGATTTTTGTGGATGCAACATGGCTAGCATAAAAGTACAGCGCCATTAAAAAAGGCGGCAAGGAGGTTGCCGCCTAAAATACCACCGCAATGGTGGCCCCATAACACGGTCTAGCTAGTCGCGCTGTTGATGGTGTTATAAAAACAAGTCTATTGGCATAACTTATTTTTGCTTACCACTTAGTTTCGCTGCGCACGCATTGGGAGTATGTGGTTGGCTTACCAGACTAATGCACCGCCTGTTTGATACTCGGTAACGCGTGTCTCGAAAAAGTTTTTCTCTTTCTTCAGGTCCAGCACTTCAGACATCCATGGGAATGGATTACTCACGTTTTGATATTGCTCAGACAAACCAATTTGTGAGAAGCGACGATTAGCAATAAATTTGAGGTATTCCTCAAACATATTGGCATTTAAGCCCAGGATGCCGCGTGGCATCGTGTCACGTGCGTATTGGATTTCCAGCTCGACCGCATTGGTAATGAGCGCAATGATTTCTTGCTGGAATTCTGCCGTCCAGAGATGCGGGTTTTCAACTTTAATCTGGTTGATGACATCGATACCAAAGTTCATGTGCATAGATTCATCACGCAGAATGTATTGGAACTGTTCTGCCACACCGGTCATCTTGTTACGGCGACCCATAGATAGAATCTGGACGAAGCCAACATAGAAGAAGATGCCTTCGAACACCACGTAAAAGGCGATCAAGTCACGCAACAAGCGTTGGTCCATTTCAGCAGTACCAGTGGCAAAGTCTGGATCACCTAGGCTTTGAGTGTATGGCAGGGCCCACTCTGCTTTACGCGCCACTGCGGGGACCTCACGGTACATATTGAATACTTCACCTTCGTCTAAGCCTAGTGATTCGATGCAATACTGATAGGCGTGGGTATGCACTGCTTCCTCAAATGCCTGACGTAATAAATACTGACGACACTCAGGATTGGTAATGTGCTTATACACGGCCAGAACCAAGTTATTGGCTACTAATGAATCCGCAGTTGAGAAAAAACCAAGGTTACGCTTGATCACGATGCGTTCATCTTCGGTCAGACCATCGGCACTCTTCCAGAGGGCAATGTCTGCCGTCATATTGATTTCTTGCGGCATCCAGTGATTGGCACAGCCATCCTGATATTTTGACCAGGCCCATTCGTATTTGAAGGGGACGAGCTGGTTGAGATCAGCGCGACAGTTGATGATTTTTTTATCATCGACGCGGATACGCGCTGCGCCCATCTCAATGCTTTCTAGACCGGTCGCACCGAGGTCTTCTGCACTGTCGGATGTGCTATCGGTGGACGCTGGCGCCGGGCTTACTGCCGCAATCGTCGGCGCTGGTTCAGGGACTGCATTATTGATGATAGGATCAGCAGCCGGTGTGTTCGCAGTGCCTGTGTCTGCGAGTGGATCATCCCAATTAAACATATGTATTTACTCCTAAATTATCTATCTCTAATAAAATTCGGTGACTGCTATTGGCAAGCCTCACAGTCGGGGTCTAATAATGAACATGCTTTCGGTGCGGCGTTATCGTGCGCCTGCGTAGACTCTGTCTGAACGGCATTCAGCTTACTCTCAGCATGGCTTTCCATGGTGCTCTTCTCGACATGGGTGGCGCCGATCGAGCGCAAGTAGTAAGTCGTCTTAAGCCCACGGACCCAGGCTAACTTGTAGAGGTTATCCATTTTTTGGCCAGAGGGTTCAGACATATACAGGTTGAGCGACTGAGCTTGATCAATCCATTTTTGGCGACGTGAAGCCGCTTCAATTAACCAGCGTGGGTCGATCTCAAAGGCGGTGCGATAGCGCTCTTTGATGTCGTTAGGAACACGATCAATGTTTTGCACGCTGCCGTCATAGTATTTGAGATCGTTGACCATAACGTTATCCCATAGATCAAGCCGCTTGAGGTCGGCGATCAGGTATGGGTTAGCAACGGTGAACTCCCCTGACAAATTCGATTTCACGAATAAGTTTTGATAGGTCGGCTCAATGCTCTGAGTGACACCACAAATATTGGAAATAGTAGCCGTTGGGGCGATGGCCATAGTATTGGAATTACGCATACCCACTTGCTTAATACGCTCACGTAGAGGTTCCCAATCCAGTGCAGCAGAACGGTCGACATTGAGGAAGCCATCGCGCTCCTGCGCCAGCAATTCTATGGAATCAATCGGTAGGATACCCTGTGACCATAATGAGCCTTGGTAGCTCTGATAAGTGCCACGCTCTTCTGCTAGATTAGTTGATGCCTGAATGGAGTAATAGCTGATTGCTTCCATGGAGGTGTCGGCAAACTTCACCGCATCTTCACTAGCATAGGGCGTATTGAGCTTATATAGCGCGTCCTGGAAGCCCATCATACCGATCCCAATTGGACGATGGCGCAAGTTGGAGGCACGCGCAGTGGCGACGCTGTAGTAATTGTAGTCAATGACATTATCCAGCATACGAATAGCCGTATTTATAGTGCGCTCCAATTTCTTCATGTCGATGCCGTCTGCCGTGGTGTGCGTGGCCAGATTGACTGAACCTAGGTTACACACCGCGATCTCAGCATCTGAAGTATTAAGCGTGATCTCTGTACATAGGTTAGATGAGTGCACTGTACCCACATGACCTTGAGGCGAACGGATGTTGCATGGATCTTTAAAGGTAATCCAAGGATGCCCCGTCTCGAACAACATGCCTAACATTTTGCGCCATAGGTCTGTAGCGGGCATGGTTTTGAAGTTTTTGATCTCGCCTGCGGCTGCCATCTGCTCATATTCGGTATAGCGCTGTTCAAAGGCTGCGCCATACAAATCATGCAGATCTGGGGCGTCGTTGGGTGAGAATAACGTCCAGTCTTGTTCCTGGCTGACACGCTTCATGAATAAGTCTGGAATCCAGTTCGCGGTATTCATATCATGCGTGCGACGCCGGTCATCTCCGGTGTTTTTGCGCAGGTCTAGAAATTCCTCAACATCCAGGTGCCAAGTTTCTAAGTAAGCACACATCGCCCCCTTACGCTTGCCGCCCTGATTGACTGCAACTGCGGTATCGTTGGCAACTTTAAGAAATGGCACAACCCCCTGAGATTTACCGTTAGTGCCTTTAATATGAGAGCCCATAGCACGCACACGGGTCCAGTCGTTGCCTAAGCCACCGGCAAATTTGGACAACATAGCGTCATCTTTAATAGCGTCGAAAATACCATGTAAGTCATCCGGCACTGTTGTCAGATAGCAAGAGGACAGCTGCGGGCGCAAGGTGCCGGCGTTAAACAGGGTTGGCGTAGAACTCATAAAGTCGAACGAGCTTAGCAGACGATAGAATTCAATAGTGCGTTTCTCACGCTCGATTTCGTTGACAGCCAAGCCCATGGCAACACGCATAAAGAAGGCTTGCGGGAGTTCGATACGGACATCATCGGTATGAATAAAATAGCGATCATATAAGGTCTGCAGGCCAAGATAAGTGAACTGGTAGTCTCGTTCTGGCAACAAGGCCGCGCCGAGTACATCAAGATCGTATTCCGTCGCTAACTTGTCATCAATCAGCTCCAGCTGAGCCGCTTGTTTAATGTAGCTTTTGAAATAGTCACTGTACGCAACACTCATTTCTTCCTGGGTGGCGACGACAGTCTTGCCGTTGAGGTGAGACAGTGCTTCGCTGCGAATGGTATCGAGCAGCAGGCGTGCAGCCACATAGGTATAGTTGACTTCTTTTTCGATCATGGTGCGCGCACTCATAGTCAGTGCCTGAGCAACATCAGCCTGAGGAACACCGTCATATAAGTTACGCAGGGTCTCATCGATGATCGGTTGCGCCTCAACATCATCCAGGTCACCGCAGGCATCTGTGACCACGGTGTGCAAACGCTGAATATCCAATGGCTGGAGCTGGCCGGCGGCATTGGTCACCTGCATCACTGGAGTGGTGCTGTCTGGCTGCGCGTGTTGCTCGCTGTGGGCCCGTTCTCGGGCTCGCTCTTCACGGTACAAGACATAGTCACGCGCGACTTTATGGTAGCCAGCACGCATCAGTGACAGCTCTACCGCATCCTGAATATCTTCAATGTGAAAGGTGCCACCGTTGGGTCGGTTACGCGTTAATGCACTCTCAACTTTAGTGGTTATATCTGTGACTGCTTCGTGCACCCGGCTTGAGGCCGCAGCCTCGCCGCCCTCGACAGCAAGAAAAGCTTTGGTGACAGCAACTTTGATTTTGTCGCGGTCGAAACTGGTGACTTTGCCGTTGCGGCGAATAACGCGGTACTGCCCTGGTGCAGTTGTTTGCAGCTCATGCTCATGCGGGGCCTCTGTATATGGCACCGATGAACCGTTTTCATAACTTGGCGTAATATTGTCTGATTGCATTAATTTACTCTCTCAGGATTGGCTTATTCTGTTTTAGTGTATTTTTTATCCGACTGAGCGAACGTATAATTATCTTCCCCTGTTCACTCAAACACTATAAGTTGAGGTAGGGAGAGTCGTCAACCCCAATATGTTGTGGAAATGGCGGTGTACGGGCCGGGTGTAAGCTGTGCATAAAATGTGTGCAAACTGCACCATAATGAAAATTATGTTTATATTCCTGCACTTACAGCTGGGGATGAAAATCAGCCGGGTAAGCGCTGAGCTATCCGCCACATCAGGGTGCTAAATTTTGCGTCACAGGCCTCATTTCAGGGCCGTTGCGAAACAGGGACAGATCATGAAAGGAATACACGCAAGAACCGAAGAACCTCACAAAGCGCGCTCAGACTGGCGCAATTTATGTGGTCTGTTTCCCTACTTGTGGGAATATCGCGGTCGCATCCTGGTGGCTCTTATGTGCCTGATGCTCGCGAAAGTGGCGACTGTGAGCGTGCCAGTGCTGCTCAAACATATCGTTGATAGTCTGGATACGGACCAACTGGTGCTGCAATTGCCGCTCAGTCTGTTATTGGGCTATGGCGCTTTGCGGCTGGCTACCGCGTTATTTAATGAATTACGGGATGTATTATTTGCCCGCGCTCGTTTTCATGCCATCCGGCGCCTGTCGACAGATGTTTTGGCCCATCTCTACCGCCTGTCGTTGCGTTTTCATCTGGATCGCCGCACTGGCACAGTGACGCGCGATTTGGAACGTGGTACCCAGAGCTTAAGCTCGCTGGCGAATTACTTCATATTCATAGTCATTCCTACCGTCTTTGAAATTCTTCTCGTGATAGGGATTTTGTTCGGTGCATATACCGTCCAGTTTAGCCTAGTGACTTTGCTGACTATTGCGGTCTATGTGGTGTTTACGGTGATGTTCAGCAATTGGCGCATGCATTATCGGCATCTGGCCAATAAGTTAGATTCTCAGGCGCATGCTAGAGCAGTCGATAGCTTGCTCAATTATGAGACGGTGAAGTATTTCAATAATGAGCGTTTTGAGGTGGATCGCTATGCGGAAACGTTGACGGAATGGGAGCACGCCACCATCAAAAGCACATTTACTATGTCGCTGCTCAATTTTGGTCAAGCCGCGATCATCGCCGTCGGTGTCAGTATGATCATGATACTCGCCGCCCAGGGAGTGGTCGCAGGGGACATGACGATTGGTGATCTAGTTTTAGTTAATGCACTCATGTTGCAATTATTCCTCCCCATGAACATGCTCGGCATTGTCTATCGGCAGATCACCTACGCGCTGGCCGATATGGATCAATTGTCAAAATTGCTGGAGGAGACACCTGATGTGCGCGACCCAGCCGACGCGGCTGAGCTGCAGGTTGCGCAATGTGCGATTGATTTTAACCAAGTGGGTTTTGCTTATCAGCCAGAGCGACAGATACTCAAAGATATTAACCTCACCATTAAGCCCGGTGAAAAGGTGGCGGTGGTGGGGCCTTCTGGCTCAGGTAAATCGACACTGGCACGCTTGCTGTTTCGTTTTTATGATGTCACCGACGGGGTTATTGCAATTGACGGGCAAAATATTGCCAGTGCCAGTCAGGATAGTCTGAGACGCCACATTGGTATGGTGCCGCAAGATACCATGCTGTTTAATGAATCGATCCGCTTCAATATCCAATACGGTAATCCCGCCGCAAACGAGGATGAGTTTATGCAAGCATTACAACTGGCTAATCTGGAAAAGTTAGTCAGTGATTTACCTGCCGGATTGGACACCATAGTGGGCGAACGCGGGTTAAAGCTGTCGGGTGGTGAAGTACAGCGTGTCGCCATTGCCAGAGCGATTCTCAAACGACCCAAGATCATCGTCTTTGACGAGGCCACATCCAGTCTCGATTCGGAGACAGAGAGCTTGGTGATGCAAGCCATCCAAAAGGTCACTCAGCAGGTCACCTCACTGATGATTGCGCATCGTCTTTCTACTATAGTGGACGCTGATCGTATTTATGTCCTCGACAAGGGTCAAATAATGGAACATGGGACGCACGCTGAATTGCTCCAGCATAATCAGCTATACTCCCACTTATGGGAGCTACAACAATCCGATACGAGCTGATTTTTATACCTTATTTTGATGTTTGTATCACTAACTGAGAGACGTATGGATGGATGAAAAACTCGACATGATGGATAGCAGTGGTTGTGCTAGTAGCGAACCATTTGCATTGCGTGTTTTGGGGGACAGTATGGAGCCTGAATTCAAAGACGGCTGTATCATAATCATTGATCCCTCAGGCAACGCTCGGCACGGAAATTATGTGATTGCCGAACTGGATGGCGAGTATATTTTTCGCCAATTTATTCAACAAGAGGATAAGTATCTCCTGAAAGCCATCAATCAGGGGTATCCCGATGTGGCCTTGGAGGATGCGTCAGCCGTGCGCGGGGTGGTGACGCAGCGCGCAGGCGCACGCCGCAAGTACCATAAGCACTATGATTAGGCAGGCGCTATTTACTGTAGCTGTTGAAGAAGCGCACGTATAGGAAGAACATCAGCAGATAGAGAGCAACCAGTGATACGATCTGACCGGTGCTGAAGTCAGGGATATTAATAGTAACCACGCTGGCGATAATTACAGCTACCAGTGCGAAGCGATTGCGTTGCCAAGGTCTCATACATTGCTCACTTTGAGGTTAAAAAACACCAGCTAGGATAAAGCCCAGCGATATTAGGGCGACAGTCAAGCCTGCGCAAATCATTAAATATTTCATAATAATTTTTGTACAGGACGGCTAGTCGGCCTTTGCCGCCAAAAAGGCTTCGGCGGTATCACCATCGACCACCTTGGCCGCGCTGTCGACGAGAGGCTGATCAAAATCGTTCCACCCGCGGAGGCCCGTTTTAAGCGAATAAGCGTGTTCAAATCCCAGCTGCTGAAGACTGTATGTAGCCATGCAACTGCGCTTGCCTGAGCGGCAAATAACGATCACTTGATGGCTACGCGCGGTGACCAGCTGCGGATGAGTCTCATCATAGCCAGGTTCGCTGGCGGCTTCTAAGATACCTCGGGGCACATTGATGGAACCAGCAATATGCATGCTGTTGAATTCATCGGCTTCACGCACATCGAGCAATAATAAAGACTCTTTATTGGCTATTTTTTCGGCCACATCCCAGGGCATCAGCTCATTTATCTGCGCGGCGGTTTGCGCCACCATCTGATCAAAGGTTATCACGTTCATGTCCCCGCTCGATTATTTCTTATTGGCGCGTAAACCCTGTTCCACCGCGATCACAGCCGCTTCTACCCGAGAGTGTATATTCAGTTTTCTGAGGATCGCTTTGACGTGTAGCTTCACGGTACCATCAGAGATACCCAGGTTGCGTGCAATCACTTTATTACTTTGGCCTTCGGCCAACAGGCTGAGAATTTCTGACTCACGCGGTGTCAAATCGTCAATCGGGCTGGGTTCTGTTTCTAAAATTGGTTCTCCTTTCACAACTCGCGCCAGAATCTGGGTCAGGTTGGGGGCCACTACCGTTTCACCGCGGACGATCTCGCGCAAGGCAGCAACCACATCATCGGGTTCCATATCTTTCAACAGGTAACCCTTGGCACCATTGCGCAGCGCTTCAACTAAATCCCGTTCATCATTACTCGTGGTCAGCATGGCGACTGGTGATTCAAACTTAATTAGCTGCAGTTGTTTGAGGACTTCCAGACCAGTAATGTTGGGCATACGCATATCCAACAAGACAATGTCAGGCTTGAGTTCCTGGGCCAGACGAATGCCTTCATGACCGTCCCCTAGTGAGCCTACAACATCTATATTATGTCGATCTAATAGCCCTTTTAGGCCATCACGAAATAGAGTGTGGTCATCAATGATCAATACGCGTAAATTCGAGCTCATTATTTTTGGACCCCGTTTCTGTGTCTGTTTCTGGATTATGACTGAACTCTAGCACGATACGAGTGCCTTCCCCTGGTTCACTCTCCACGTGTAGTTTACCACCAAAGCGCATGGCGCGATCACGCATTATAGAAAGGCCAATATGTTCACCACTATGATAGCTGGTTTTTGGTTCAGCAAAGCCCACCCCATCATCTTCGATCAGAACAATGAAGTCATAACCATTACCGCTCATCATGATGCGTGCATTTTCAGCATCACTGTGTTTGCGTATATTACTCAACGACTCTTGGATGATACGCAGGACATGAAATTCTGTTTCGGCAGGCAAGTTTGATTCTGGCCACTCGTTTTGAAAAAACACTTGAATGTCGGTGTTTACCTGACGAAATCTATCTATCGTGTTTTGCACCGAGGAAATCAGACTGGCGAGCACGGTAGGTGAGCGGAAGTGGGCAATTAACTCACGTATTTCAGTGTGCGCTTCGTTAATCGAGGCCTGTATCTTTTCTAGCTCAGTCCATACTTGGGCCTCATCACCTTGATGGATTGTCTCGTCCAACACGCGCACCTGAAAACGGATACTGGTGAGAGTTTGGGCTAATGAATCATGCAGCTCGTTTGCGATATGCGTTCGCTCACGCATGATGGACAGTGAGGTGGTTTCTTCATCGAGGTTGGATTTTTCAATGGCCGCACCTAACTGACGACCAATACTGGTGAATAACTCTTCATAGTCATCAAACGTGTCTAAGGTGTTGGTGGATAGATAAAAGTGATACACACCGAGTAATTTTTCCTGATACTGTAAAGGCACAATTAAAATATTCAGATAGTCACCTGCGAAATATTTTTCACACAAAAAAGGATCACATTGGATCAGCTGAATATTGAGTGAACCATCCTTATTCGTTTGATTATCCAGACACAAGGCGGCATGTTGACTAATCAGCGGCTCAGCAAGATTGATATGCGTAAGGGGTTCAACATCTGTTTGATCTTTGACCAGATAGGCGCAAGAGGAATTGGCATTAACCAGCTCGGTAAGGGTGTGTAAAAACTCGCTCAACAGTGTATCAACACTGCGCGACAGATTGATGCTGCTGGCTATGTCATAGAGTATTGAGAGTGAGCGGGTTTTATTGGCTATGTGATTGGTGTGGCGTTGTACTTGTAATTCAGCATCACTAGAAAGTGACTGTAACATCTCGCCAATAAAATGAAGATTACTAAAGATGGTCGTGTATTCTGCCTTGGGCAATTGTTCGATCTGGGCATCGAGGGTGCCGCCACGGATCATCTCCGTCCATGTTTTGATGTGCTCAGTAGGCTTGATGTAGGTCACCCAGAGCAGACTCACACTGAGCAGAATAATGGCAATGCCCAGCAGCACCAGTGGCAGCGTATAGCTGCTCGCGATAAGGGTGCTGCCGGAAATGATTAGACAGCCAATTACTAGCCCAACAAAGCATGCAGTGGAGGTTTTTTTAAGCCAAGTGCTCATCGCTGCTGATTAATGAAGTAGCACTACTTATTTTTCGGTTATAGGAGTGTAATTTGGATCATTTGGGTTTAAAAACACAAAATGGAACTGCTTAGGTTCTAACTCTGCATAGTCCAGCGTTGTCCCTTTGAGAAGTTCAAAGCTGGTCTTGGCGACGACAATCTCAACGTCATTTGAAATGAAGTGCATATCCTCACCTTGTGCGTTCCCTACATCATCGAATCCCATCCCATAGTGGAATGAGCCATCAGGCTTTTTGCTGACCGCTATGCGCAGCGGTAGGTTATCGGTTTGTGATTCTATGGCTGCTTTTTTTATTTTTTCAGCAGCAAGTTGGCTGATGGTGATGTCGTCCATGGTGCAGTGATTTGTGTATGAGCGCGCATTATAACGCGCTTAAGCGATTGATGCTTGTGCAACAAATTGCAGAAAGCGATTTATCCAAGGGTTCTGCTCGGTGTGGCGCTGATGGGCATAACAGGCAAGCGTATTCGCGATACGCAGTCCGTCGCGCTGTTGTTGAATCCCGCAGCCGCGCGTGATCGTGAAATTGAAGGCGGTATCCTGTGCCAGCCCTTGCAGATGTGAATAATGAAATTCATGGGCGTGGATAGTCGCGCTTGATGGCTCGGGCCAGATCGAGTCGGGGTTCTCATTGAACTGGGTGTAGCCGCGCCCCTGTGGACTATTATTCATATGACAATCTGCATCGATCAGTCCAACCATGCTGCGATTATGATCTTTAAAATGAATACTATTACATAAATACATGAGGCCGCCGCATTCAGCATAAGCGGGCATGCCCGCCGTTAGCTTGCGCTGGATATCGCTGCGTAGTGAGGTATTTGCATGCAGAGCGTCGAGGTGTTTTTCAGGAAAGCCACCGCCGATAAAAACACCATCAGCAGCCGGTAGCTGATGGTCAGACAGCGTATCGAATGGAATAAGGGTGGCACCAAGTTCACTAAAAGTATTCAGATCATCGGCATAGTAAAAGCCAAAAGCACGATCCTTTGCATAGGCAATACGCACCGGGTATTGGATGGCCGGAATGCTCGCAACAGTCTGCTTGAATTGCGTGTCGGGTAGCGGTGAGGCAAGTGCGAGCAATAGCTCGAGATCAATCTGCTCTGTGATACGTTGCCCTAAGGTCTGTATTCTTTGTTGCGCCTGTGGATCTTCATTGCTGGGCATCAAGCCAAGATAGCGCTCCTCTAACAGCAGCTCGGAATCCTTATACATCACTCCAAGGATAGCTAAGTCAGTGTAGGTCTCGACGATCTGGCGAAGTTTTCTTTCATGGCGTTGGCCGCCGACAAAGTTGAGTATCACGCCTTTAATTTTTACGGCCGGATCAAATTGCTGATAGCCCAACAATAAGGGTGCAATTCCCCGGATAGTGCCGCGGCAGTCCAAAACTAGTACCACACTGCTATCCAGTAGCTTAGCTAAGGCTGCATTGCTGTTTGAGCCATCCATGGCGAGACCATCATACAAACCTTTGTTGGCCTCTATAATCGAGATATCACAGGGCTCACTTTTAGCTCCGAAAAGCTGCAGGATTTCCTGTTCGGATTGGGTCCAAAAGTCGAGGTTGTAACAGCTGCGTTGAGCGGCTGCACTCAGCCACATAGGATCAATATAATCCGGCCCTTTTTTAAATGGTTGGATGGTTTTACCTTGGGCGTGCAGGGCCGCACATATACCAGTACTGACAATTGTTTTGCCAGCTGATTTATTCGCGGCGGATATCAGGATCTGACCCATATTGTGTGTGTATTTCGGTTAAGATAGGCGCCTAAGCCTACATCATTTACTTGATGTTGAGCACTATCCATTAATCACTATCCTATTGATCAGGCAAAATGCACTGGCTTAAATTATGGTAAAGCAAAACAATATGGCGCCCAAAGTTGGCATGGTCAGCCTAGGTTGTCCTAAAGCACTGGTGGATTCTGAGCGTATCATTACTCAGTTGCGCAGTGAGGGTTATCAGATTGCACCTGACTATGAAGGGGCTGATGCCGTTATTGTCAACACCTGTGGATTTATAGATTCAGCCAAACAAGAGTCTCTGGATGCCATCACTGAGGCGTTGGATGAAAATGGCAAGGTGATTGTGACCGGCTGTATGGGAGTCAATCCTGAAGATATAGAGGCCATGCCGAGTGCCGTACTGAGTATTTCTGGGCCACAGGATGTGGATACTGTGATGGCGGCAGTAAGGCGTGCGTTGCCACTCCAATATGATCCATTTACGGAATTGTTACCGCCTCAGGGGATTAAACTTACACCGCGTCATTATGCCTATCTAAAAATATCTGAGGGTTGTAATCACAAATGCAGTTTCTGCATTATTCCCTCCATGCGCGGTAAATTGCGCAGCCGCTACTTAGCAGATATTTTGCAAGAGGCGGAGGCACTGGCGGCTGCCGGGGTTAAAGAGTTATTAATAATCTCGCAAGATACCAGTGCGTACGGTATCGATATTAAGCATGAATCACAGTTGTGGCGAGGTGCAGTGTATAACAACTCACTGCTGGATTTGTGTCGAGCATTGGCTGAGCTGGGTATCTGGGTAAGGCTGCATTATGTCTATCCTTACCCGCATGTTGAGCACATTATTCCACTCATGAGTGAAGGCAAGCTATTGCCTTATATTGATGTGCCTTTTCAGCACGCCAGTTATCAGGTTTTAAAAGCCATGCGCCGACCCGCATCCAGTGACAATACTTTGGCTCAAATTGAGCGCTGGCGCAGTCTATGTCCTGAATTAGTCATACGCAGTACATTCATTGTTGGGTTTCCAGGTGAGTCCGAGCAGGATTTTGAACTGTTATTATCCTTTTTGCGCGATGCTCAGCTTGATCGGGTCGGCTGTTTTCAATACTCAGCTGTTGAAGGTGCCACTGCTAATCAATTAGCCAATCCTGTACCAGAGCAACTTAAGCAAGAGCGCTGGGATCGTTTCATGCAGTTACAGCAGGAAATCAGTGAGGATAAACTCGAGCAAAAAGTCGGTCAGACCTTAACCATACTGATTGATGAGATTGATCACGAGCGCGCACTGGGTAGAAGTTATGCTGATGCGCCGGAGATAGATGGCTGTGTGCAAGTATTGGGTGAGCATAACTTGCACGTGGGTGATATGGTTGATGTATGCATTGAGGACGCCACCGAGTACGACTTGATTGCTACGCTCGCTGATTAATAGCTTTGCTTAGTGGCTACCATTCCCGATTGTAGCTAAGTCTTGAATCTTTGTTTATATGTCCCGCTTGGCAGTGCTGGATCTTGACTGCAGGATTTAGGCGTATATGATATGTATATACATTTGTACTTATTGGGGATTGTATTAAATGACTAGGTCGAATCAAAAAAAACACAAAGATGGACAATTAGTGATCCGTATCAATAAAGGCGTCCGTGATGAGTTTATCAACATGTGCGATGGCATGGATACGACAGCGGCCAGAGAGATTCGCCGTTTCATCAATGAATTCATGATTGAAAGACGAAACTCGTAAAATTTATTCCTTTCCTAGCGGTCATTTTCCCCTAATCGTGAGCCTTGATCAGTTATAATAGCAGCCAAATTTTGATCGCCTGATTGACTCGGGACGGTCGTGACTGTCAATTGACACTGGAGAGATTGCTCATGAGTAAGATACCAGCCACATTAATCCCTGGTGATGGCATTGGGCCTGAAATCGTCCAAGCCACCCTCATGGTACTTGATGCCTTGCACGCCCCTTTTGAGTGGGAGCAGCAATTAGCTGGTGTCGCTGCTGAACAGTCAACCGGTGATCCATTACCTCAGCCAACTATTGACAGTATTCGCAAAACTAAATTGGCGTTGAAAGGCCCTCTGACGACTCCGGTGGGGAGTGGTTTTCGCTCAATAAATGTGCGCTTACGAGAGGAATTTGAATTATTCGCCAATGTTAGACCTGCGCGTAGCTTTTTAGTTGGCGGGCGTTTTGAAAACGTTGATCTGGTATTAATCCGCGAGAATCTGGAAGGACTTTATGTCGGTGTGGAGCACTACATACCGATCAATGATGATCCTAGAGCGGTTGCAGAAGCATCTGGAATTATTACTCGCTTTGGCTGTACCCGGTTTGCAGAATTTGCCTTTAACTGGGCAATAAAGAACAACCGCAAAAAAGTTACAATTGTGCACAAGGCGAATATTTTAAAAAAATTGACAGGCTTATTTCTAGAAACAGCAACAGAGCTGGGTAAAAAATATCATGGTCAGATCGAAGTAGAAGAGCGTATTGTCGATAACTGTGCTATGCAGCTAGTGCTTAATCCAAACCAATTTGATGTGCTAATTACGACTAATATGTTTGGTGATATTTTGTCAGATGAAATTGCTGGTTTAGTTGGCGGGCTTGGCTTAGCCCCCTCAGCAAATATTGGCAAAGAGGCCTCCATATTTGAGGCTGTGCATGGCTCGGCACCAGATATTGCGGGCCAGCAGTTGGCGAATCCCACGGCTTTGATGTTAGCCGCCGCATTGATGCTCGATCACGTCGGTGAACAAGAGAAAGCAACCACCTTACGTGAAGCTCTGGATGCTCAACTTCGCAGTGGTGAGGGTTTGACAGTTGATTTGGGTGGTACCACATCAACCACTGAGTTCGCGCAGAATATAATTCAGCGTTTCAGCTAGAGCGTCCGGCGTAGCTTAGTTATGGTTGCATCAGTGTCGCCTAATTATCGTCAGGAAATTAAATTCATCCTGTCCTTTGTTGTTATCTATGCATTTTTTCAGTGGATTTATTTCCAAGTACCTTGGCAGGTCATGCGAGATATTATCTATTACTATGGCATCGTCAGTATTGCAGCTGAAATAGTCAATCCTTTTACTCAAGAGTTAGTCATTGCGGCACAAAATAAATTGAGCTCAACAAAAGCTATTTTGGAGATTGTGCGCGGCTGCGATGGATCAGGCAGTATGTTTTTACTCGCTGCTGCTATGTTGGCATTTAGCTGTAGTCTTAGACATAAACTGACGGGTTTGATTACAGGTATTATTTTGCTGTACGCAATCAATATGGTGCGTATTATCGGGTTGTACTTTATTGTCGCCTATCAAGGCGAGTGGTTTCTGCCGGTGCATACTTTTTTTGCCCCAACCTTAGTGATACTGGTGAGCGCACTTTTTTTTATCTGGTGGGTAAGAAGGGCGTCTCCGCGAGTACATAATAATTAGGCTCAACAGCTATCGCAATTGGCTGGGTAATTTAACCTAGAACCCATGAATAGTCATTCACCAGTTGCTCGCGCAATTCCTCGACCTGCGCTCGCGAGCGCCCACGTGTACCTTTTTCGAATGCGATATTTTCAATCATACTAGTGGGAGTGCCACCAATAATAATCAGTCGATCAGCTAAAAAAAGTGCTTCGCGTAAATTGTGAGCAACAAACAAGCCCATCATATTCCTTGCCTGTAATTGCTTGAGCAGTAACGTTCTCAATGTATCAGCAGTGAGTTCATCAAGCGATACAAATGGTTCATCCATTAACAACAGCGGCGCCTGAGCAGCGAAGGCGCGCGCTAAAGCAACTCGTCTGGCCATACCTAACGATAACTTCCTGGGATATTTGTTTTTAATTTCACGTAGGCCTAAGGAGGCTAATAATTTATCCAGAGCCTCATCATCAGCCGCCAGGGTTGGATTAATTAAACCAATATTTTGTTTGATAGTGTGCCAGGGCAGCAAGGTGGGGTCTTGGAATACATAGGAGACGGGCTTATCAGTCATTTTCTTGATTACACATGCAAGTGTCAAACCTTCTTCATAACTACCACCTGTATCGATGACCGCGACACAGTGCTGACCTATGATAAATCCAATGTTGGCGATATTATCAGCCTCGAAGCCAACGGCGTGTTGCCCTAGTCGCAGAAAAACATCCTCTTCTAGTTTGACTAAATTGGCTTTACTATGACATTCAGAGAGGGCTGGTCTCAATAGACTGGCACACAAGTAACATACAAATAGTATGGTTTTAGCTGTCATGATGGCCTTTATAGAGTGATTTATTTGGCATAAGTTAACAATTAAATCGATTAATTAATAGCCTGAGCGTGTTGATCTGTGGACTCACTTTTTACGTCGGGTATGAATGCTTTGAGGGGAAAGTATGCTCAAGTCAAACCAATCAATCTTTATGCTTACACTGAGAGTGCTGGCGACCTGGATGCTGGTATCCATTGTGATACTGCTGGTGGGTGAGTGGTTACTTGAGCTCATGCTGCCATATTTTGGTTCGATCATGAATATGCTGGCGCAGCATCATGCCAGTGTGCTCACTATTACTGAAATTGACAACGCCAGAATGATTCAGGTCACGGCTACCCTCACGCAGCCAGTGTATATTAGTGAAATACCGGTCGCGCCTGCTGGCTATCAGTTAGCCGCAGCCACTAACATTGCACATAGCTATGTACCGATTGTGATTCTATATACCGCCCTGATTGCCTGGAGTGTGCATTCCACCGGCGAGCGAATTGTTCTATTACTTCTGGGGGTCCCAACAATTATTATTATTCTGGGCTTAATGGTGCCACCACTATTATTAGGGCATATCGAATCAGCCTTGTTGCAGGCGGCTCAGAATATGGCGCAGGATTATCTTGAGCCACCATTCATTATGCGGTGGGTAATATTCTCTGAGACCGGTGGCCGCTGGCTGTTTCCGATCGTTGGTGCCTGGTCGTGTAAACTTGCTGCTCGTGCATTGACAGCACAATGATTCACATAGTGTTGATATTGTAGAGCTGGTCGAGCTTAATCGTACGACCCTGTGGATCAACAATATATGCGTGCTTTCTGGTGAGTTCTTGCACTGAGTTGACCCCACAAGACAGCGCGATCGAGTTCACCTCATGCACCATATTATCGACATAATTTCGGACACGCTGCGCTTTGTTCTCAGGATCAAGTCCTTGTTGGAGCTTCTTGTTGTGGGTGGTGATACCTGTAGGGCAGGTGTTCTTGTTGCACTGTAGAGCTTGAATGCAGCCAATGGAGAACATGAAACCCCGCGCGGTAGTGATAAAGTCGGCACCTGTGGCCAGCGCCCAAGCGACGTCTATAGGCGTACTAAGTTTACCTGAGGCAATAACCTTGATGCGCTCACGCAGGTCATTCTGGCTGAGTGCATTAACCAATATTGGCAGACTTTGTTTGATTGGCAGTCCAACATTATCAATCAAACTCATAGGCGCGGCACCCGTACCACCGTCACCGCTATCCAAAGCAATAAAGTCTGGTGCACTTGTTTGACCACGCTGATCAATTGCGTCGAATAACTCTTGCAACCAGTCGACTGTACCCAACACTATCTTGAATCCGACCGGTTTGCCTGTGTGTTGCCGAATGAGTTCAATCATATCCAATAATTCAGTAATCGAGTTAATATCAGTATGTCGATTGGGACTAATAGAATCAGTATGAATTGGAATGCCACGAATAGTGGCTATCTCTTGATTGACCTTGGCGGCGGGTAGAATTCCACCTTTGCCAGGTTTCGCGCCCTGAGATAATTTGATTTCAAACATTTTTACTTGCTCATGAGAGGCGACTGTGGCGAGTTTTGCTAGATCAAGCTTGCCCTCTGGATCACGTACACCGTATTTAGCGGTACCGATTTGGAACACAATATCTGCCCCGCCGGCAAGATGATAGGACGATAAACCACCCTCGCCAGTATTCATCCAACAGCCTGCCATACGTGCGCCATTGGATAATGCCAGCACCGCTGGTTTAGATATTGCACCGTAGCTCATACCAGAAATATTGAAAATCGAAGAGCAAACATAGGGGATTCGACAGCTGCTGCCAATGGTGACGCTACGTGGCTCGGAAATATCATTTTTCATTTTCGGGAATGGACAATTACCAAAAATAATGGTGCCTGGTTTTGATAAATCCCGTGTTGAGCCAAAAGCAACTGTTGTATCGACGTTTTTTGCTGCTCGATATACCCAACTTCTCTCGGCGCGATTAAAGGGTAATTCTTCTCGATCCATAGCAAAAAAATATTGGCGAAAGAATTCACCAAGGTGTTCAAAAAAGTAGCGCAGATGACCAATAACTGGATAGTTGCGGCGTATCGCTTGTTTGGTTTGAGTGATGTCGATGACATACACAACAGCAATGAGCATAAAGGCAAATCCAACCAGAAAAATAAACAGAAAGGATGAGATTTGGGTAATGGTTAATGCGATCTGTGAGAGCTCAATCATTGGTATATGGTGGTCCCCAAATAACAGTTATGTAGATAGAGAGTAAGGCTAATTCAGCATGATGTAAATGTGATGTATTGGATGGACAGACTGATCGGTTTTAAGCTACTCATCGATAGTTTCGGTCTTGCGCTTGAATTCACATAGATCATTAATAATGCAGGCTGGGCATTTCGGGGTGCGTGCAATACATGTATAACGACCAAGCAGAATTAACCAGTGATGGGCGTCACGCTTAAATTCCTCCGGAACTAACCGCACCAGACGCTTCTCAACTTCCAATACCGTTTTACCCGGCGCAATTGCAGTGCGATTAGAGACCCGGAAGATATGCGTATCTACGGCTATCGTGGGATGTCCAAAGGCAGTGTTCAAAATCACATTAGCGGTTTTACGACCAACCCCGGGTAACGCTTCTAAAGCGGCACGATCCTCCGGTACCTGACTGGCGTAATCATCCATCAATATCTTGCAGGTTTTGATAACGTTTTTGGCTTTAGTATTAAATAAGCCTATGGTCTGGATATATTTTTTAAGCGTCTTTTCACCCAACTGATAAATAGCCGTGGGTGTGTTTGCAATTGCAAACAGAGGTCCAGTAGCCTTATTCACGCTGATATCAGTCGCTTGGGCGGATAAAATGACGGCAATAAGTAACTCGAACTCACTTTGATAGTTAAGTTCGGTCGTTGGCTGTGGATTATGCTCACGCAAGCGGGAGAAGATTTCTGTGCGTTTAGATTTATTCATGAGTCAAAAGACTTCTTTTTGAGCTGTTGTAATTGATCAGCCAGATTTTTTTTCTTAGTGTCCATGAGTTGCTTGTTGTACGCGTGACGCTGTTGAGTGCGGATCGCTTTAATTTCTGCGCGCTGCTTGCAGGCTAGCAGAAAATCTTTCCTTGCATGCTCAAACTGCGCAGTTCTTTCACTGGGGAAATGGTTATTTTTCAACAGCTTGATGCAATCAACTGGGCACGGTGCAATGCATAAATTACAGCCTGTACAATAAGCACTGATCACGCTGTGTAGTTTCTGCGAACATCCCAAGATGGCATCGAATGGACAGGCTTTGATGCAGAGTGTGCAACCAATACAGCGCGTTTCATCTATGACTGCGAGTGAACGACTATACGGACTTGGCATAATAGCTACTTAACGCGCATGCCTGCTTGCGCACCCTGATCGGGATGAATAAGGAATAAACCACTATCAGTGCCACTGGCGGCAAGCACCATTCCCTCAGATAGGCCAAAGCGCATTTTACGTGCGGCTAGATTAGCCACCATAACGACTAGCTTGCCCTCTAGTTGTTCGGGGGAATACGCGCTTTTGATGCCGGCAAAAACATTTTTTTGCAAATTGCCAGTGGCTTCGCCCAGATCCAAGGTCAGCTGTAAAAGTTTATCGGCTCCCTCAACATGCTGCGCCTGAGCAATACGCGCAACGCGCAAATCCAATTTTGCGAAATCGTCAATCGTGATTTCTGCACTCAGCGGATCACTTGCAGTCGGACTAGGTGTGTTTGTTACTGTCATACTTTCTGCCACGATATTATCCAATGCATCTTTTTCTATCCGTGTAATCAAGGGTTTAAACTTTTCAATTTTGTGTCCCGAGGGGAAGGCTTGACCACTGGCCAGATCTTGCCAACTTATCTGGGTGTTAAGAAAGACCTCTGATTTGGCTGCCAGTTCAGGCATGACCGGCTTCAAGTAGCCAATCAGCAAGCGGAACATATTGATACCAAAGCTACACACTTGGTGTACTTCAAGTTGTTTATTGCTGTCTTTAATTTTTTCCCAAGGTTTATATTGATCAATAATTTGATTGGTATGATCAGCAATATTCATGATCACACGCATAGCTTCAGAATATTTCCTCTGTTCATAGAGCGCTTTCAATTCGGTATTTTTGTCGCTGGCCTGCTGGAGGGCTTGTTCACCCTCAGGGATAAAATCAGCACACAGTTCGGCATCGAATTTCTTATAGATAAAGCCAGCACAGCGGCTGGCAATATTCACTAGCTTGCCGACCACATCACTATTTACGCGTTGCTGAAAGTCCTCCAGATTGAGATCAATATCATTCACGCCGGCCCCAAGCTTGGCGGCAAAATAGTAACGTAAGTATTCTGGCTGTAAATGATTCAGATAAGTACGCGCCTTGATGAAGGTACCACGGGATTTCGACATCTTCTGCCCGTTGACAGTAAGAAAGCCATGACAAAAAACACTTGTGGGCTTACGCCAACCAGAGCCAATCAATGTTGCTGGCCAGAACAGGGTATGGAAATAGGCAATATCTTTGCCGATAAAATGATACAGCTCGGCGTTACTGTCGGGTTTCCAGTAGCTAGCAAAATCCTCACCGGTGCGTTCGCAATAGTTTTTGAAACTCGCCATATAGCCTATCGGTGCGTCCAGCCACACATAAAAATATTTGCCTTCTGCTCCCGGAATTTCAAAACCAAAGTAAGGTGCATCGCGAGATATATCCCAATCTTGCAGACCATCTTCAAACCATTCAGAAATTTTGTTGGCGATTTCGCTTTGTAAGCTATTTGACTGAGTCCATTGTTTGAGTTCTTCCTGCATTGCGCTGAGTTGGAAAAAGTAATGCAGATTGTCTTTCTCAACGGGCACAGCACCACTGAGCGCTGATCTGGGGTTGATCAGATCTGTTGGGGTGTAAGTACTGCCACAGACCTCACAATTATCGCCATACTGATCTTCGGCTTTGCATTTCGGACAGGTGCCTTTAACAAACCGATCCGGCAAAAAAACATTTTCCTCAGGATCAAACAAATCTGTCACTGTTTTAGTGACAATATAGCCGCGCTCTTGCAAGGTTTTAAAGATTTCTGAGG
>MDTB01190085.1_pt1 | contig 24841 bp, 27 predicted proteins | sample 811161 | NCBI WGS metagenome assembly MDTB01 (sample SAMN05326650, study PRJNA326480) | marine metagenome | isolation source: seawater | place: Mediterranean Sea | collected 2009
GCAAAATGTCTTGAATTATGTGGAATAAATAAATCTTCCTCAAAAGATTTTATATTAGTCCCTGATAGTTCATATTCTTTTATTGCATTATTTAAAGATGACCATCTATCAAAAATAATTTGAACAAAGTATCCTAGCCATGGGCCGATTAAAATTCTCCAATATCTTTTATCATGTTGTGTTCCATGTATATCATTTAATGTAAAAGTAAGTTCTGATAACAATTTTTCATAAAATTTATCTAAATATAAATAATCTCTATGCAATTTTGAACGATCATCCCAATGGTATGGTAATAATTTTACATTTAAATTATCTAATTGGTTTTTTTTTGAAAAAGGCCTACACCATTCACCAAGCAACAACAAAGGTTGGTCGTTTGGAAATGTTTCTTCCAATGCAGTAGTTATAAGAAATCTTTTATTCACAAAAATTTAATCAACAATTTTTCAATTATCATTCTGGTCTAATGATTACTCAATTTTCAAAATCTCTATTAATAATCTTCAACTATCTATAATTAAAAGCACTCATGCTTATTTAATAATATAATCCTCTACTTTTTCCAATATAAAATGACCAAGAAAAATATGACATTCTTGAATTCTTGCAGTATTGCTAGAGGAAATGATTAGTGGTTTGCTTGAAAATTTTTTAGCTTTACCACCACCCTTCCCTAAAAAACTGACAGAATAAACTTTTTGTTTTTTTGCCTCTTTTAATACCTTTAAAATATTTTTTGAATTACCCGAAGTTGAAATACATATTAAAACATCATTTTTTTTTGCTAGGGCTTGAAAGGGTCTTAAAAAAATATCATCAAAACTATAATCATTTCCACATGCAGTAAGAGTAGATGTATCTTGTGTTAATGTTAATGCCGGTATAGGATTTCTATTAATATGAGGTCTTAACCTTACTAGAAACTCTGCTGCCAAATGTTGTGCGTCTGCAGCTGAACCACCATTGCCACAAAATAATATTTTACCACCTTTTTTCAATTTTTTACAGATATTTTCGATTGCATCTACAATGTAGTCTGAAATTTTTAATATTTCTTTGTGAGTATTGATATTATCTTCTAACTGATTTTGTAACTCAATTTTGATCCCTGACATCTATTAATTTTTAATGTGTGCTCTTAATTTTTTGGCAATTGGCACTTCCTCGTCTATAATTTTGCCAAGAGATGGCTCCCCTAAAGAAAGTAAAATTTTATCAATAGAATCTGTAAGATTTTTCATACCTGAAAATTCAAGAGAAGCTGCTTGATCTGAACCATACATAGTTCTATCTAAAGTTATATGTCTTTCAAGTGATGTAATACCCAGCATCGTGGCCGCTAAAGATACCGCAACTCCATTCTCATGTCCGCTATAACCGACATTACAATTATATTCTTTTTTCATTTGATTAATTGTATGTAAATTTGCATCCTCAACTTTCATTGGATATGTTGATATGCAATGCATCAATTCAAAGCTACAATTATTTTTTTTAAAAATTTCAACTGCATTATCAATATCATTTTTTTTTGACATTCCGGTAGAAATAAAGGTATGTTTCTTTCTTTGCGCAACATTATTCAAGAAATTACGATCCACAATCATGGCAGATGCAATTTTATGGTAATTTAAATTATAATTATCTAAAAATTCCAAACTTTTTAAATCCCAAGCTGAAGCAAACCATTTTATATTTAAGTCTTTACAATATTTATCAATTTCATTGTATTCTGACTCCTCAAATTCAAGACCTAATTTCTGTTCTCTTGTAGTTTCTCCCCATGGGCTTTTTCTTGGTATATTTAGGGTTTTTTCATCATACACAATATTAATGGTTCTCTTTTGAAATTTTACAGCATCAAATCCACAATCTTTAGAATTTTTTATTAGCTGTTTGGCTATTTCAATATCTCCATTATGATTAATTCCTATTTCTGCAATTAAGTATGGTTTTTTCATATAATTTCTTATTTAATTTATTTTATAGTTTAATAAATATTTCTATAGTCTAAAAATAGAGTTAAATAAATGAAAAAAACCTCATTCAATTTAAAAAATAAAAATATTATAATTACTGGTGGTAATGGTTTTCTAGGTAACCAGATTACTGATGCTTTGTTAAAAGAACAAGCTAATGTTTTCGTAATTGACATAAAAAAATCAAAAAAAAAATCAATAAATTATTTTAACTCTGATATTACAAATGAAGAGGAATTGAGAGAGATACTAGAATTTTTTAAAAAAAAAAAAATTAAAATTGATGTTTTGATAAATAATGCAGCAATTGACTATGTTCCTAGTAAATCAAAAAATAATCATCTTAAATTAGAAAATTTTTTAAACGACTTTTGGGATAAAGATCTTTTAGTAAGTTTAAAAGGAAGTTATCTGTGCACTAAAGTATTTGGTTCATATATGTCAAAATTTAGAAAAGGAGTTATTTTAAATATATCATCAGATTTAGGAATTATTGCCCCAGATCAGAGGATATATAAAGATAGTAATTTTATTAAACCAGTAACCTATTCAGTTGTGAAACACGGTATTATTGGTCTTACTAAATATACAGCATCTTACTGGGGAAAAAAAAATATTAGATGTAATGCTATTGCACCTGGGGGTATTTTAAATAATCAAGATAGTTCATTTATTAAAAAAATAAATCAGTTAATTCCATTAGGAAGAATGGCTAAAAAAAAAGAATATAATGGCTTAATTTTATTTCTCTGCAGCGATTTATCATCATACTTGACTGGTTCAGTTATTGTTGCTGATGGCGGAAGAACAATTATCTAAATTTAAATTATCTCCTTACGAATATTCCACCCAATAAATTTTAAAAAATTGATTTGCTATCAAAAATAAGTTTATAATTTTTATTAATTAAATTTTTTTTTAATAAAAGCATAACTTACATCAGTCATCTCTCTATATTTTTTGTTGTCACAATTCATAAAATAGTGGGAAGCATCACCTTTGAAATTATAGTCTTCAAATAAAATTTGATAATTTAGATCTTTCATCGTGTCTACAAGAGAGTTTTTGCCAAATAAGTTAACAATGGTTGAACCACAAAAACCATGTGGAGTAGAAATATTTTGTATTGTATAAGCATCATGTTCTGTATTTTCACATCTAATAAATCGAGTTATACATATTATATTTGGATTTATTTCTTCCAAGATTGATTTTAAAAAACTTTTATATTTAGGAATATATTGTAATACAGATGAAATATTTAAAATAATTCCAACATTATCTGATTTATTGGTTGCCAAAAATTTTAAGGATGAAATTTTTTTAAAATCGTAAAATTGGATATTTTTTTTATCAGCATATTCTTTTTGAGCAATAACTATATTTGCTTTATTGTCAATTATACTAATTTCTAAGTTAAAACTGTTATCTTCTGCAAATTTTGATAAGTTATGTATTAGAACTCCAGTACCTCCACCATAGTCAATTACATTAGTATGGTCAAAATTTAATAAAGATAACATTTGTAATGATTTGCGAACAGTTTTTTCATATTTATTTAACTTAAGTTGAGATTTTAGATTTAAAGAGTTTTTTACATGATTAATCCAATTTTCAGACTCCCATACTGAATCAGCATTAATTGCCTCATTAATCTCATTATAATTATAGTATATTTTTTGATCATAAGTCGGTTTTTTTTGAAATAAATAAATCAAAATTTTATTCTTAATAAATTTAAATAAAGGTAATAAAATAGGTGGAATAAATTTAACAAAAAATAGTTGCACTTTTTCTATATACTTTAAATTTTACTTTTTTATTCTTAGGTAGAAACCTTTTCCAAGGCAATAATCTATTTGATTTTTATTATAAATACCTAGTGGTTTTTCTATAAGTTCGAAATAATGTTGATCATATTCTTTGGAATAATAGTAAGACCAATCTCTTTGTAAATTAGTTTTTAAAAATCTAGCATTAGCAGTTCTTCCATCTACCACAATTAAAGTTCCAGGTAGTAAAAAATGTTCAATACCCAGTATATCTGCAGACATTGGAAGTCTATCTGCATTGCGTGTGTTAATACCTCTAATATGACCTATTGGAGAAAATTGGTCGGGCCCATCCAGGTAAATTAGGTCAGGACATATGTTTGGTAGATTATCATAATAAGTACAAATTCTATCATTAAACGTTGAGATAGAACAACGAGAGTAATGATATCTAACAAGATCAGTCTTTGCACTTTTTTTACAAACTGAAATCCATTTTTTATTATTATCAACAGAAAAACACTGAAAAGGATTGGTTCTTCGCAAATGCTTCTTAACAAAATAACTATGTAATTTCTTGTTTATTTTTAGAGCATGATCAAAAATAATTGAGCTTTTACCAACTCCGAATTCTAGAATTGTTGTAACTTTCCTTGAAATTACTAAATGATGAAGCCTTATTAAATCATCTAATTCTGCTGAGTATGGTTCATGAAAATTTGGATCAACAGAGTAATAAGCCGATCTATTAATTTTTTTATGTATAGGCCCATATGATTTAAGGTCGACATCTATCAAATTATGTAAAGGATATTTTTTTAGATAACCTTTATAAGATTTTAGTTTTTTAAATAGAAACATTTGTCTATTTTTTCCTGTAATAAAGATAAATCAAACACTTTTAGTTTGACCTCCATCTAATTTAAATAACGACCCAGTTATAAAATTATCAGTATTTTCAGTTAACATCTTGCAAATTTCAAAAATATTTTCTGTTGATCCAAATTTATTTATAGGCACATTATTTTTTATATATTGTTTAGTTTTTTTTGGGTTTTTTTTCATTTTTAAATCCCATGTTGATCCTTTAAAATAAACATTACCAGGAACTATTCCATTAATTGAAACTCCAATTTCTGCTAATTCTCTGGATATTAATTTTATATAAAAATTTAAAGCTGCTTTTGCAATTGAATATCCAATTGGAGCACCTTCAATGCTTTCAAGACCACAAATTGATGAAATACAAATAATTTTACTTTTTTCTTTTTTTAAAATTTTTTTTGAGCTTTCAACTAAATTGGTTGTGGAGTAAAAATTATATTTCAATGCATTCCAATAATCTTTATTATTTTTTTTAAAATCACTATTACCTAAATTGCAAATTAGAATATCAATATAATTATATTTTTTTTTTAATTTATTAATTAATAAATCAATTGTTTTTTTTTTAGTTAAATCTCCAAGAAAAAAATCACAATTTAAAGATAAAGAGGCTTTTTTTAATTTAGACTTATTAGTTCCATTTATTATCAAATCATACCCAAATGATTTGTAACTTTTTGCTAGGTCATAGCCAATGCCTGAGGATGACGCAGAAATAAACACTACTTTTTTTCTATACATTATGAAATTGTTCCAAATACTTTAAATTTATTTTAATCTCATTCATATGTTGATTATTTTTTGATCTTGCTGTTTGTAATATTAAATTGCCCTTATACCTTATTTTTCTTAGATTATTAAATAGTTTAGAAAAATTTGCATTTCCTTTGCCTAATCTGATAGTTTTGCCATTCTTTACTCTATCCTTTATATGAACATTAAAAATATATTTTCCATAGCTCTTAAATTCATCATCAACATCATAATTTAAACCAGCACTATTTCCAACATCATAGTTAATGCCAAAAAAATTTTGGTCAAATTGTTTGATAAAATATTTTAACTTTTTAGGAGAATAATCTGACTCAAATATCAATTTTATTTTTGAGTTATGTAAATATTTTTTTATTTTATTACATATTTTTATCAAATTATTTTTATTCTTATAATTTTTAATTGAACCCTTATCAACTAAGGGAATGACTATAAATTTTATTCCTAATACTCGGCAACCATCAATAATCTTTTTTAAATCTTGAATTAATTCTTTATTATTTTTAATTTTCCAGAATGGTTTCTGCATAAAACAATCTCCTGTTAAAGAATTTATTTTAATAGAATATTTTTTAGATAATTTTTTTATTTTTAATTGTCCATTTTTTGAAAGAATTGGATTATTTTTTAAATTTTTATAATCTAAAGTCCATTCTATTGATTTTAATCCCAACTTATTCGCTTTGGAAAATTCAGATTTCCAATATTTTTCTGGAAATGCTTGTATTTTATTTTCTATAATTTTTGATAATCTTCCTTGCATAACACCATAACTAAAGTTCATTTATAGTTCCTGCACTAATTCCAAATAAGCACCTTCTGGAGTTTGGCAATATGTCATAAGAACATTTCCATCTGACGATTTTTTTGGTTTTGAATTAAATTTAATTTTTTTTTTACCAAATTTTTATATAAATGATTTAAATTTTTAACTGTTATAGAAATATGTGTAAAACCATTAGTGTACGGTTTGATGGTAGTAATTTTTATTTTTGGTGGATTCTTAAAATAAAGCAATTCTAATAAATTATCATTATTATCTTTAAGTTTAAATGTTCTTAACTTAACATTTTTATATAACATTATATTATCAATCAATTCACCATCTTCATTCATTTCTTTATGAATTTTAAATTTTAAATATTTTGTCCAAAATAATAATGATTTTTTAATATTTTTTGTTACAAGTCCTGTGTGTCTAATTTCGGTCACTTCTTAAATAATGAGCTAATATTTTTATTTAAAATTTTGCAACCTTCATTGATTGCTTCTCTTGTAATTGTTAGCGGGGGGCCAATCTTGACTGACTCTCTACCTGTGTAAACTAAAAGTAATCCATCCTTCATACACAGCTCAACTAATTTTTTTAATTTTCTATTAATATTTCTATAATCTTGATTGAATACTATCGCTGCAATAAGTCCTTTTCCATAAATATTAATTAAATTAGGAAATTTCTGTCTAATTTTTAATAAATTTGTATGTAACAATTCACCCTTAAGCTTAGCATTTTCTGTTAACCTTTTCTCCTCTATTTCTTCAATTACAGCAAGTCCTGCATTACATGCTATGGGATTTGCAGAATTAGTACTACTCATATTTCCCACCTCAGGTAAATCCATTATTTTTTTCTTACCAATTACTCCGGATAAAGCGACGCCACCTCCCATCCCTTTTCCACAACAAATTAAATCTGGAAAAATTTCATAATGTTGAAAACCAAAATTTTTTCCTGTTCTCCCAAAGCCAGCTTGCATTTCGTCAAAACATATTAAAATATCATTTTTTTTACAAATTTTAGCCAGTAGCTGAATATATTTTTTTGGATAAAATATTGCGCCCCATCCTTGAAAAGTTTCTAACATTGTTCCACAAACATCTTTTTTAAAGTTAATCTTTTTTTTTAATTTTCTAATTGATTTTTCTAAAAATTCTTCTTCATTTCCACTTTTTACTAACCATGGATAAGGGAAAGCTATATGATGAATGTCTTTGTCCTGATAGCCAATCCATTCTTTTTGTTTTTTATTTCCACTCATCATTTGAGCCGCCATAGTTCTACCATGCCAATTTCCCTCAAAACAAATAATTCCTAAATTTCTTTTCTTTTTTTTTTGGCCGTACATTCTCATTAATTTAAATGCTGCCTCTGTTGCTTCGGTACCTGCTGACATTAGAAAAGCTTTTTCAAAACCTTTTCCGCTAAACTTTATTAATTTTTCTATATATGTGGCTCTAATTTGATTTATGTATGCATAGCTATGAATTAAATTCGAATTAAGTGATCGATTAATATATTTTTTAATTCTTTTATTTGAGTGTCCTGTGTTTGCAACAAATATTGTTGAGGTAAAATCAATAAATTTATTTCCAGCTATATCATAAATATTAAAATCTTTAGCTCTTGACCATGCAATTGGTAATTGACCATGCATTGATTTTGACTCCACTTTATTAAGTTTTTTTATCAACTTATAAGTACCAGGTGCAGGTACTTTTGTTTTTATAAATATATTCTTGGTCTTTATTATTTCTTTTGGCATAAAAATTCTACGTATTTAAAATCTTTAAAATCATCTATCTCTGGAGAATAAGGAGTTATATAAGCTTTAACTTTTTTTCCAAAAAGTAACTTGTGTTTATTTATAAATTTTTTTTTATATATATCAATCAACCCATTAGGACTATAAGTTTTATTAAATTTTTGTCTAGGTGCATTAATTTCATCCATACTCAATTTTAAATTTTTAAGTGACTCTAATTTTCCATTATTTAATTCAACTGATTTATATGCTGTTTCAGACATCTCGTGAACCGATCTAAGAGAATTACAATTTGATTTTAAAAAAAATTTTATTGCCAAGTCTATATCAGATACTTTTCTTAGGGGTGTAGTCGGTCTTATATGCGCAATATATTCGTATTTAAAATCAATATTTTTAATTGCATGTTCTATCATTTGATAATCCGTAGTATTATCTGTGCTTAAATTTTTTGGTCTATAAATAATTTCCACGGACCCAAATTTTCTAGCAATATTTGCATACTTAATCGAATCGGTAGATACATAAACTTTAGAAATTAATTTAGACTTCAAAGAAGCCTCTATTGACCAGGCAATTAAGGGCTTACCTGAAAGCATAATAATATTTTTATCTCTTATAGATTTAGATCCAGATCTAGCTGGTATTATTCCAATAACTTTTTTTGCTTTATATTTCATTTTAAGTTTTTTACAGATTAAGATATGTCTTTTATTAAAATTAATCAAAATAATTTAAATATTAAAAATTACAATTTAATAAGACTGGTTGTTCAATTACTATCTGCTTTCTAAATTTTTAAAAATAAAATAATTATTAAATTTATCTATAAATGTTATAAAGAACATATTAAATGAATAAACTTATACTTAATTTTATAATTTATGTAAGAAGGAACAAAATTTTATATTTTTTACTAAGACCATTAATTGAAATACATAAATTGTTTAAAAAAAGAAATCGAAGCTTATTTGATATAAAACAATCTTTAAATAAGTATAGAAATATACTTATATTTGATACAAGAGTTCATAGCATAATATTTGATAGTGTCGTGTACTTAATAAGAGGTAGCAATTTTTTTTATAAAGATAAATGGTCTCTAATAATTTATGAGGATGATAATTATAGATATGGTCCACATGATATTACTGATGATATATACAGAAATAGTCTAATTAATATTTTTCTTCAAACTTTATTGATCCTACCAAACCCTCCTATATCAATAAAATTTATTAGCAACAGTTATGAATTAATTAGATTAACAAAAAAATCAAATAAAATTTTTCCTGAGAATTATCATTTTTTATCTAATGAGGTACCATACTTGATCAAAAACTTTAATGAAAAAGATTGTCAAAATTTTAAAATTAATCAACCAATATTAAAGGCTACAAAATATCATTCAAAGATTTTTGAAAATTATTTAAATTATAGAAATATTAAAGATTACATCACAATAACTATTAGAACAAAAGATTGGGGACACAATGAAAATAACACAGAAATTAATGATATAAAAATATATTTAGATTTTATAAAAAAAAATAATTTAGAAAAAAATGAAGTATTAATTTTACCAGATACACAGGAAGACGTACCAAAAGAAATAATAAACTTTATTGAAAATAATAATCTAAAATATCATCTTTTTCATCATGGTTCATTTTCAATACCTATGAGATTTCTTGCCTACTCAAAAGCAAAATTTAATTTCGCTACTACTAATGGACCTGGTGTTATATTTTATTTTCTGGATAACCATTCATTTTTAATTTTGAAAGATGCTGCTCAAGCGAATGATTCTATAAAATTTTTAAATGAATATAGCGAAAAAGTATTTTTAGGAAGAAAAGTTATAATTCATAAAAGTTTACAATGACTGATAATATGAAAATAAAAACTATTTGTTTCGATATTGATAATGTTATATGCAAAACAAATACTAAAAGAAATTACTCAAAATCAATACCTATAAAAAAAAATATTAAAATTATAAACCAGGCATACAGCAACGGATATAATATAGTTTTATATACAGCTAGATATATGGGAAGATACAAGGGAAACATAACAAAAGTAAAAAAATATATTAAGCCCTTAACATTAAAACAATTAAAAATATGGGGAGTAAAATATCATAAAATTTACTTTGGAAAACCTAGTTTTGATTTATTTATCGATGACAAATCATTATTTTTTAAGAAAAACTGGACAACACCATTAAAGAGAAGATTGAAGATTTAAATTTTAATAGTGCTTGTTTTTATCTGATTTCACAATTTAGCTCATGTCACTTGAGTCTAAAATATTTTTGGAATACAATTTTATACTATATATAATATTGTTAGACCTGAAGAGATTATTAGGTACAATATCTGCAATGTAGAACTTCAACTAAATATTTGTGATGTTTAATTTTTTTTTTGATTTTTATGTGGTATTTAATTAGTAAATGAAACTTACATACCATCAAAAAAAAAATAGTTTAAGAGAAAATGAAAAAGTTTTAATTATCGGAGAAGGGCAAATAGGAAGGGCGTTATATTCATATCTTAAAAAAAAAAATATAAATACATTTAAAACTACAAGAAATATTAAACTTACAAATGAGAAAACATTTCATTTTGATTTAGAAAAACCATCATATGAATTTCTACAAAATCAATTTACAGCAGTTGTTATTTGCGCAAGTGCTACCAATATTTCTTTAATTGAAAAAAAACCAAGAAAATTTAGAAAAATAAATGTAGTCAATACAATTAAATTAATTAAAGAGTTATCAAAAAATGAAATATTCATAATTTTTTTATCTTCTAATTCTGTGTTTGATGGAAAAAAACAATTTTACAAATATTCCGACAAAACTTGTCCCATCAGTATGTATGGCAAATATAAATGTGAGGTAGAAGAATATCTAAATTATAATTTAAAAAAAAAATCTTGTATATTGCGTCTAACAAAAGTTATTTCAAAAAATACACCAATAATTGAATATTGGAATAAAGAATTAAATAATGGTAACGTTATTTGCGCATATAAGGATAGATTTTTAGCACCAGTTAAAATTCTTAAAGTCATTCAAACAATTCAAATTTTGATTAAAAAAAAACAAAATGGAATTTTTCAATTAGGTGGAAATAAAGAAATGTCTAATTTTGAATTTGCTAGGCATTTTTATAAAAAATTTCCAACTTTTATTAAATTGATTAAATCTAAAGTAGTTAATAAAAATGGAATGATAACTTATAATTCTTTAAAAACCCATCTTCCAGATTGATAATTTATCAATTTGTTAAAATTTGATATTCTAAACCCTACTCTTCACATATCGTCTAATTAAGTTTTCAACTATATTTGACATTTTTCTCATATCTTTATCAGCAACTACTTTAAATCTATCAATCGTATGTTTGTTAATAGTGTAATTAACTCTTTTTTTATGTTGTTTAATTTTATCTGATTGTACTGACCACATACTTGTTACGCCTTGATTTCGTATTGTATTTTAAGTTCATTGATAAAGTTTGATAGAAACTCATCTGTTTCTCTTATTGTAAAACTATTACTTGATTGACCAGTTATTTTCTTAATAAAGTCTAGTGTTGTATCTTTCATTTTAAATAGATGATTAGATTGTAACATATCCATCAATTCTTCTTCTGCCTGTTCTCTATCATAGTAGTTTATGAAACTTTCTTTAGAAATTTGTTCTACTGATTGTTTTATTAAGTTCATTTTTTTCTACTGCCCCACAGAAAAAATTCCATTTTAACTTATATGGAATTTCTTTTGATTGATCTCTTTTTTATAAAAGTATTTTATTATCTGATATATAAATAATTGCCTTGACGACCTTTAATCTTTCATTCGAAGTAGATAAATTCATAGTCACCAGTAAAATTACATTCTTTGAAAATTTCTAACCAGGTATCGTGATCAAAAAAAGACTCACAAGTCAAAGCCCAGCATTGTAAATTAAATAATTCTTTTTCATTTCTATAACTTTCAGTAGCAAGATATTTTTTTTCTCCAACTCTTTCAATTTCTTTAATTGTATTTTTGAGATCATATAATTTTAAATTATGAATTGTATTTATTGAAATAACAAGATTAAATTCATTTTCTTTAAATTTAAATTTATTTTTAGCATCATAAATAAAGCAGCTAGACTTTAATTCATCTGGCAAATTATTTATTGCATATTCAGAAATATCAAAACCCACTATTGATAATTCAGGTAGAATCTTTTTTAGCTCTAATAGTAGGAACCCTTTTCCACATCCAACATCAAGAACCTTTGATCCATTATTTAAATTATAGTCTTTAATTAGCTCCTCAGCCATTGGTTTCCACCTACCTGGTATATATTTGTATCCACCAAATCCAAATCTTCTATCACCATCCCAATAATTGAAAGAATATTTTTTTGCCTCGATCATACATGCTACTTTATCGTCAATCATTCTATCAAGATACTTACGATTAGTTGATTGATGTAGCGATGTAATATATTTTTTTAGACTTCCTAATAACATATATTTTTAATAATTTTTTTTTAAACTTTCTTTTCTATGTTTTACATCTTTCTAATACTAAAGAGAATGTATTTTGTTTCATACTTTTTATATCTCAAATTTATTATTGCTCATCTCAAGAGTTTTTTTTATTAGCCATATTTTTTCTACATAATCTACTTGAGAATGATTAGAGATATGCATGTCTTCGATAGCAAAGTGGATCATTTTTTTTAACTTTAGAATTAGTTCATAGAATTTAAATCGCTTTTTCTCATCAAACGGTAGTTGAAATATACTATAAGCAACAATTCCATGATTATCTTTTTCATTAATTGCATCATACAACATTGCAGATGAGTCAGTCATGGCATACTCTGAAAAACTTAGTAAGTACTGAAATTTTTTTCTATTACAGTATTCTCTCAAAGCCATATTTTGGATATTTTGTGGAACCCGCTCACCCATAAAACTTCTACTAAATATATACCCTCTTAATTTCTTCATTTAATTTTAGGAAATTTATAATTCATTGCAATTTTTGATATAGGTTTCAAAGTAATTGGTTCAAAGAATTCTCCAATTTTTTTATCTCCATATGGAGTAAATACACCTTTGAATCTACAGTTTATGGACCATCTTGTTTCATTTTCCATATTTACAATATTTCCATGAGGCAACATTTGATTGAATATGATAGCTTCTCCAAATCGTAGATCTATCCAAGTAACATATTTACTAATCTTATCAAAAAGCTTTTTGCTGCTGTATGCTTGTTTTTCTGCGAGTAATTTATCTAGTTTATCCATATGTTTAGGAGGTAATATATACATAGATTTTGTTTTATAAACATTTACAAGAGGTAGCCATGCAACAACTTCAAACGGTGAGTCGCCAGACCAAACGTCCGAATGCATTGGTAATAGAGAACTGCTATCTTTAGGAAGCTGTATACTCAAATTAAATTTTTTTTGAATAGCAAGCTCGCTTCCCACAATAATATTAAGGTACTCCTTGAAAATAAAAAAAAATCTCTTTTTAAATTCTCTTGATGAATTAATTTTATTTATTAATGAAAGCCTGTATTCATTTAGATTCTTAACTGAAACATTTTTATGAAAATCATTTAACAGATCATATTTTTCATTATTAGAAAATTTTTTACTACTATTTTTAATATGTTTCAAAATAAAGTTTTTAAGATAAATAAGATTTTTATTAGAATCATTATCATTTAAAACTACATATCCATTTTCATTAAATTCTTTTTCAATTTTAATTTCATTAATATTTAAAAATGGATTCATCATATAAGATATTTTTTATTAATTACATATAGTATAAATCTTTCCTGGTCCAATATTAATCAAGATAAAACTCGATATAAAATTTATTGCTAAAGTTATACTGTAATTTTATAATACTTTTTATATTTTTTTCTAAAAAAAATTTAGCTTTTTAAAACTTTGTTACAATTAAAACTTTGCTTTTGCGATAAAATCTACAATTGATAGAAGCCAAATATGATGGGTCATTTCTATTAAATTATAGTTTTTACTGTTTAACCATAAATTTACATTTCCAAGTTTTCTTACTTTATTTTTCTTATTAAAGCCAGTTAAAGTGATTACTTTACATCCAATTTTTTTAGCAAACTTTACACCATTGACGATATTTTGAGACTCTCCACTGCTACTTATGCAAATTAATAAATCCCCTTTATCCGCATGAAAAGATAATGCTTTTTTAACCCAGTTTTCGTACCCATAATCATTAGAGAAACATGTTAAAAGATCTGCTTCATTAAAATTTATTGCCCTAATTTTACACATTTTAGTCAAATCAACGCTTACGTGACTTGCCATTGCTGCACTACCGCCATTACCTACTAAAATTACTTTTTTTTTATTTCTTTTTATTAGTCTAAGAAATTGTATAATTTTAAAAAAATCTTCCTGATGAAAGTCAATTAAAAGATTGGAAATCTTTGTTAAATAATTTGATATATAGCTATTTTTTATTTTAGATTTCATGAAGAAATAAATTTAATAAACTTTTACTAATATAACATCATTCACAAAAAATTGTAAAACTTTTATGTATTGCATTTGTTCCTGTAAGTAGTTTTTATAATTTCTGTACATCTAAATTCTCTTGAAATACTAATTTAATCTATTCTACTAAAACCATAATGTGAATTTTGTTAAATTTAGCTAAAGTTATTATTACTATCTGTAGGATCATTAAATGTTCCTTGATCAATAATCTGACCATTATCAAGTTTATAAATAATATCACAATTTTTAACGGTATTTAAACGGTGTGCAATTAAAATAATGGTGATGTCTTTGCCAAGATTATTAACTGCATCCATTACAGCTTTTTCGGTTTGATTGTCTAATGCACTAGTTGCTTCGTCCAAAACTAGTACTTTTGGACTATGATACAAAGCTCTTGCAATACCAATACGCTGACGTTGTCCTCCTGACAACCTAACCCCGCGCTCACCTATTTCTGTATTATATTTTTGGGGCAAATCATTAATTACAAATTCGTGTAAATTTGCAATTTTTGATACTTTTTCAATCATATCTTGATCAATATTTTCAGGCTCCATTCCAAAAGCAATATTAGCAGCAACAGTATCATCAGATAAATAAATGTGTTGTGGCACATAACCAATTAATCTTTGCCAGGATCTTGTATTTTGCTCAGTGATAACTTTGCCATCAACTTCCAATGTACCCATTTGAGGAGTCAATAACCCTAAAATAATATCGATTGTTGTGGTTTTGCCACAACCAGTTGCACCTACTAACCCAATAATAGATTTTGCAGGTATACTTAGGTTTAAATCTTTTAAAGTTGTTCTTGATGAATTAGGATAGTTATAGCAAACATTTTTTAAAGAAATTGTTTTATTAAATGGCAAAATACCTTGCTCTTGTTTTTTGTTAAAAGTTTTTAGATTTTTAAGATCATTATATAACCTGTCAATTGAGGATCCAATAAATACAAGTTGAGTAAAGGATGCGTAAATATGCTGTATGGATGGCAACAAACGGTACCCAGCAAAAACAAACAAGCTAATAACGGGTATCGCAGAGCTAAAACTACCTGTTTCAGATATGCTATAAAGTATTATTAGTAAAATACCTCCAAATGCTATGGCTTCTAATATGAAACGAGGTAACTGACCAATAATCTGTGAAGAAGCAACACTTTTTGCAACAACTTGAGCAGAATTTGAAAAATTCTCAATAAAAGTTTTTTCTAATCCTCCAATTTTAACTTCCTTTGCAGCTCCAAATGCCTCACTTATTGCTTTAAAACGTAACTGATTGTTATTAAGTCGTTCTTCTCCAGTTCGCTTAAGAAAGTTACGGACAAAATAAAAAATAAATAAATAAACTAAACTCATCGACAATCCGATAATCAATGTAAGTCTTGGATCAACTAAAACTAACAATGCTATAAGTGCAATTGTAGTCAAACCTTTAGCAATCAATTCTATTATTGGTCTAATACCATTTCCAATTACTTGTCCCACTTCTGATAAAATAATTTTTCCAAGATCAGCACTATGACGGGATAAAAACCAGCTATAAGGTTGGCATAAATAACCTTTCATTAATCGTTTGCCAATGGTGTATTCGCTCATTGAAACAAATCTAACTTGTAAATAAGTTGTTAAGGTTTTAAAGCCAAGTGAAAATACTAATAATATAAACACAAGAACTCCTAAAGCAAAAATAAACTGTTGATTATTTTCAACTCCAAATAAACTTGAATATTGATACATGGTATTTAAAATAAGATTTGTCTCAATAATACTAGGGTTTGTAACAACTGCCATAAAAGGCAATATAGATGCAACACCAATCATATCCAAGAAAGCCATTATTATGATCATAACCATTAATAAAGCCGCATGTTTACGCTCTTGAGAAGAAAGTAAAAATAGTATTTTTTTAAGATTTTGCATTTAAGCTTATAATATTCCTAATAAATTTATTAAAAGTATTTAAAAATAGAGTCTATTTAGATTTTTTATACACTAATTTTCTGGCAAGACTAACTAAATTTTTTTTAGTTAAATTAAAATATTCATGTAGTTCGTCTTGGGATCCATATTTTTCAACAAATTTATTTGGTAAGCCAACTCTCAATATAGTTGTTTTTATATTAGTCAATTCCTCATTCATAAATTCTAAAATACTTGAGCCAAAACCTCCCACGGTTATATTCTCCTCAACAGTGATAATATGGCTAACTCTTGGTATCCAGTATTTTAATATTTTTCTATCCAAAGGTTTCACCGTACCTAAATGCAATACTCCTGATTTAATGTTGTATTTTTTTTCTAATTCATATGATGCATCAAGAGACTTCTGTGTCATAACACCAGTTGAAATAAACAAAATACTTCCAGGTTTTTTTTTTAAAAGACCTTTTCCAATTTTAAAATTTTCTTTTTTATGACTAATTATTTTTTCCCCACCTCTTGCAATTCTTATATAAAGAGGATGCTTATAATTGACTGAGTCTCTGACAATACCCTCCATTTCCACAGCATCACATGGAGCGACAACGCTTAAGTTTGGAATAACTCTTGTAATTGATAGATCTTCAATTGACTGGTGGGTTGGCCCTAGTGGAGCATAAACCAAGCCACCACCATTACCAATTAATTTTACTGGCAAGTCATGTAAGCATAGGTCTACAACAATTTGCTCAAAACACCTCCTAGTAATAAAAGTTGAAATTGTATTAACAAAAGGAATGTTTCCTTCCATGGCCATTCCTGCTGCTATTCCAACAATTGCCTGTTCCGATACTCCCTCCATAAAAAATCTATTTGAAAATTTTTTTTTAAAGTCCTCCAACACATTTGGTCCAAGATCTGAGCCAATAAAGACTATTTTTTTATTGGTTTTGGCCAAATTATAAACAGTATCTAAACATTTCTTTCTCATTACTTTAAACTTTGATTAATCATTTTTACTTCATCTTCAGAAAAACTATTTCTGTGATGCCAGTTTGGATTATTCTCTGCTACTTTAAAACCTTTTCCTTTAATAGTATGACAAATTGTAATCGAACTTTTTTTTAATTTTTGTTTTTTAAATTTTAAAAAATTTCTTTTAAGTTCATGGATATCATGTCCATTTACCTCAGAAACTTCAAAACCAAAACTTTTAAATTTTTTGTTTAAGGGTTCCAAGTCTAATACATTTTTTACAAAACCATAAGATTGTATCTTATTATAATCTATTATAATTTTTAGGTTGTCTAATTTATGTTTATTTGCAGACATCATAGCTTCCCAATTAGACCCCTCATTAAGCTCACCATCACCAAGTATTACAAAAACTTTTGAATTACTTTTTTTAAGCTTTAAAGATATTGCCATACCAACAGCTATTGGCAAACCATGTCCCAAAGCTCCTGTTGATGCTTCAACGCCTGGAACTTTATCATTTTCAGGATGTCCTCCAAGAAAAGAGTTTAATGTTAAAAATTTATCAAATTCTTTTACATTAAAAAAATTTTTATCAGCAAGTATTGAATATAGGGCCAAGCATCCATGCCCTTTACTTAAGATAACTCTATCTCTTTTTTCATTTTTAGGATTTTTATGATCAAAGAATATTATATCATCGTATAGAACTCTTAAAATTTCAACTAACGACATTGAAGAGCCAAAATGACCTCTATTTGCTGCCAAAAGAGCACGGGTAATATTATTTCTTAAATCTTTTGATCTACTATCTAATCCAATTTTTAACTCTTTTGACATTTTGTTTTTAGTTGTTTTGCGCAAATTTATTTAGATAAAATACAATATTCTTAATTTCTTTTTGGGTCAAATTTTGATGAATTGGTATTGTCAATATTTTTTTTGATTGGTTTTCTGTGATAGGAAAATTTCCTTTCTTATAATTTAAAAATTTAGATGCAGGTTGCAAGTGAATAGGAATAGGATAATGTATTGCACTACCAATTCCATTTTTTTTTAAATAATTTATTAGTTTATTTCTCTTAGGTGTTTGAATAACAAATGTGTGATAAGTATTATATTCATGTTTTTTTTCATTTATTATCTTATAAAAATCTTTATTAAGATTTTTAAAATAAAAATTTGCATTTTTTCTTCTCTTATAAATAACTTCCTTTAAAGTTTTTAATCTAAAATTTAGTATTGATGACTGAATCACGTCCATTCGAGATATGTATCCATAATTTTTAACAACATTTCTATCCTCAAGTCCATGATTTCTTAAAATTTTAGCTTTTTTGTAAATAGTATAATTGTTGGTCACAAAAAATCCTCCGTCACCACAAGCATTTAGATTTTTTAATGGATGAGCAGAAAAACAGCCAATATCGCCAAAACTTCCTGCTTTTTTATTAAAATACTTTGATCCTATTGATTGAGCAGCATCCTCTATAATTGGAATTTTATATGTTTTGGAAATTTTTATAATTTGTTTCATGTCACAAATTCTTCCAGTAAGGTGGACTGGCATAATTGCTTTTGTCTTTTTTGTTATTTTTTTTTCTATTTCTTTGGGATCAATATTTTGATCATCTAAAACATCTGCAAAAATAGGAACAGCTCCAATATGAATAATTGAAGAAGTTGAAGAAATAAAAGAGTTAGGAGGAGTTATAACCTCGTCTCCTTTTTTTACACCAAGTAACATTAAACCTAATGTTAAAGCATCAGTTCCACTGTTAAATGCAACAGCATATTTTGTACCACAAAATTTAGCTATGTTTTTTTCAAAATTATCTACTTCTTTGCCTATTACATATGTGCCTTCAGAAAGAATTTTCTCAATTATAGGTAAAAGTCTAGATCTTTCTTTTTTCCATTGTAATTTTAAATTTACATAGGGAGTTTTCATTTAGCTGTAATTATAAAATTTCTTAACAGTTGAAACAATATAATTTAATTCTTTTTTAGATAAATGTTGATCACAAGGAAAAGTAATTATTTTTTTAGTATGAAGATCTGTAATAGGAAAATCTCCTTTTTTATGTTTTAAATCTTTTTGACTATTTTGAAGATACATTGGTTTTGGATAATGGACTTTGGCTTCAATTCCTTTTTTTAGACAATACTTTAAAAGTTGATCTCTTTTTTCTGCAAAAATTATATATAAGTGATAAACAATTTTATAATTTTCTGGTCTTGGTGGAATTTGAATTTCTTTAATTTCAGATAATTTTTCATCATAAAACTTCGCGTTATCAATTCTTTGATTGGCAATTTTTTTTGCTTTAGGTAACAACCAATTTCCGACAACTGCTTGGAATGTATCCAATCTTGAATTATATCCATTAATCTCAACTGTATCCCTATCTTTTAAACCATGATTTCTTAATAGTATAAGATGTTCATAATTTTTTTTATTATTTGTTGTAATTATTCCACCATCTGACCAAACATTAATATTTTTTAATGGGTGAAGAGAAAATGCTCCATAATTTCCCCAACTACCAGCTTTCTTGTTGTTAATTTCCCCAAGTATTGATTGACACGCATCTTCTACAATAGAAAGTTGATATTTTTTTGCCAATTTCATTAACTTAGGCATAAATGTCATATATCCTGTAAAATGTACTGGTACTATTGCTTTGGTTTTTTTTGTAATTTTTTTTTCAACTAAGCTTACATTCATACAAAATGTATCATCACAATCAACAAATACTGGTTTTGCCCCCAACTCCCTTATGGCCCCAACAGTTGCAACAAAAGTATTTGCTGCTGTTATTACTTCATCTCCTTGTTTAACTCCTATTGCTTTTAATGAAATTTTAATCGCATCTGTTCCTGAGTTAACTCCAACAGCATATTTTGTGCCAATTAATTTTGCAAAACTTTTTTCAAATTCTATTAATGGTTTTCCTAAAGTGAAATCCCCAGTAGCAACAAATTTTTTTAACTTTACCCAAAGATCTGGGCAATTCCCAAATTGTTGTGACAGATAAGAGTATCTAACTTTCATTATTGCAATTTGATAGAATTCATTCTTTTAATATTAAAGAATAGCTCATCATTAAAAGTATTAGTTAATAATTTTTTTTCAAATGCGTTTTTTAAATCACTAACTGCATTTTTTACTGTGTACTTAGTTTCAAAACCTAAAATATCCCTGATTTTTTCAGAACTAACATGATAAGATCTATTGTCATCAGATTTTGAATTTATTATTTTTACATCATCTCCAATCACTTCTCTAACATCATTTGCTAATTCATTTACTGACTGATTTTTGAAACCTACATTAAAAACTTGGCCATTTACCTTTTTTGTGTCTGCATTTAAAACTGTTAAATATGATTCAACCATATCATCTATATGTACATTCGGTCTAAGTTGATCACCTCCAAATACTTTTATTTCTCTATTATGAAAGGCATGATTGGTAAGAATGTTAACTACTAAATCTAACCTTTGTCTTTTAGCATAACCACAGACTGTTGATGGTCTTATTGTTGTGGTAATAAAATCATTTGATTTATAACTGTTTAAAATTTTCTCACAATCACCTTTAAATTTAGAATAATCTGTAAGCGGCTCTAGAATCATATCTTCAGTGACATTTTTTTCTTTTTTAATGCCATATACAGAGGATGATGATGCATAAATAAATCTGTTAACATTATTTTGTCTACTAATTTTTACCATTGGCTCAAATGCATCAAGATTTATTGATTTGCCTAAACTTGGGTTCAATTCAAAGCTTGGGTCATTAGATATGCATGCTAAATGAATGAGAATATCATGGCCTGGAATAATTTTTTCCAATAAACTTTTATCTCTTATGTCTCCTTTTATTTTGGTTAATTTTTCGTGATTTGTTAACACATCCTCTCCATAAATCATTAAATCTAGTACTGTAATTTCAAAACCTAAATCTAATAATTTTGGTACTAAACTTGACCCAACATATCCTGCTCCACCTGTTATAAAAATTTTTTTCATTTCAACATATACTCTAGCGTTCTATCTAATTTTTGATACGTGACATGTTCCTTGTTACCAATACTCTCTACTGAAATTGCAGCTGCTAAAGAACTAATAAATAGCACAAGTTCAGGATCTAATTTTAATTTTAAACCCAATGATGCAATTGACAACATAGCATCACCAGCCCCTACTTTATCTATAGATCTTAAGGCAAATCCAGGGCAAGAAAAAATTTTACAGTCTTTATTTATTAACAAAGCTCCCTCAGATCCTCTAGTAATTATTAAATTATTTATCTTTTTATTTTTCACTAATGTTTTACCCAAAACTCTAATATCACTAACGTTATCTCTTAATTCTTGTCTTATTTCATTCTCATTTATAATAATAGAATTCACATCATTATATTTATTTATAGTATGAAATCCTATATTAGAAGCATTAATTTGAGCGTTCAAAAAAATAAATTTATTTTTTTTTCTAATTTCATTAGCGATCTTTTCAGAAATAAAATTATGTCCATAGTCACAAACTAAAGTCATATCAGCTTTAATTTTATTTTTTTTTATAATTTTTAAAACCTTTTTTTCAATTTTTAAGTCAGTTTTATCTGGCAAGATATAAGAGCCAAAAAGCTTATAATTTGAGTTTTTGTCTACAAATCTTGTTTTGGTTATAGTCTGAAATTCTGAATAAGGTTTAAAAAAAGAAGTTTTAATATTTGTATCGAAATTTTTATTAATAAGAGATCGATAAAATTTTTCATCTCCAAAAGGAGATATAATCTTAATATTATTTACAAAAGTAGATAGATGTCTAGCTATTGCTGCTGAGCCACCAAGATAGTGTTCGACCAGATTTTCCTTAAGTACTAAATGTGGCTCTTTACCCGATTTACCAATAACATTTCCAAAACAATATTTATCAATAATAAGTTCCCCTATAATCAATATTTTTAAATTTTTAAATTTTTTAAAATTTTTTTCTATTTGAGTATAAGTAAATTTTTTTTTAAGAGTATTAATAAAATTTCTTTGTTTATCATTAAAAACTAAATTGCTAGTATTAAGAATATTGCTTGAACTAAATGTGGCATCATTTGTAAATTTAATCTCACCACCATTTTTTTTTACAACTTTTTTTTCCAAAGAAATTTTTTTAGTTTTATCTTTATAACTTTCTTTGTAATCAGGTCCTTTAACATAAAAATTTGGTTTAATTAAGTTTATAACATCAATAGAAGACTCTGATTTCGATAAAATAACATAATCAATAATTTTAATTTGCCTTAGATATTCTAATCTTTGTTGTTCGTTAAAAAGAGGTCTACCTGGTCCTTTTCTGATAAATTTATCAAGTGTCAATGAAACAATTAAATAATCTCCATAACTTTTTGCACTTTTAAAATGCTCTATGTGACCTAAGTGTACTAAATCAAAAACTCCGTGACATAAAACTACCTTTTTCTTTTTCTTTTTTAAGGTCTTTAATATGTTGGATAATTTTTTTTCCATTCAAACCGTTTTTATTTTAAATATTTAAACCATTCTTTAGTAGCAATTTTTATTGTTTTGGGCGTCCAAACAGGTGCCTTATTCCAATAATCAATATCTTTTAATAACTTATTTATCCCATTATTTATACTTATTTTAGGATACCACTTAAGTTCTTTTTTAATCTTTCCTATGTTGGCATTTGTTTGATCTGGTTCACCCGGTCTTTTTGGAATATTAATACTTTTACAATTTAATAATTGAACAATATTATTAATTGAAATTGGCTTTCCAGTTCCCACATTAAAAATTTGAAAATTTTTTTTTAACCTAATACATTTATAAAAAGCTAAGACTACATCTGAGATATAAGTAAAATCTCTTTTCTGATGCCCGTCACCTACAACTGTTAACGGTTTATTTTTTAATTTTTGTGCCAAAAAAACACCGAACATAGCTCCATAAGTTCCCGAAGTTCTAGATCTTGTTCCATAAACATTAAAAAGTCTCATTGAAGTAACCTGGAAACCATAAATTTTACCATAATGGATTAAAATCTGCTCACCAATATTTTTTGTTAAAGCATATGGATATTGGGGTTTTATACTTTCTTTTTCAGAGGTAGGGTAATTTTTTGGTATCCCATAACAAGATGATGAGGCAGCATAAATAATCTTTTTAACATTATTTATTACACATGAATTTGCAACATTTTCGGTGCCAACAACATTTGATTGAAAGTAAGTATGTGGATCTTTTATACTGGGTACAATATCAGCTAAAGCTGCAAAATGAAAAACAACTTGTGTATTTTTAAAGTTTTGCATCCATCTACCTTTTTTTGAAATATCTGCATTTACAAACTTTACTTTTTTTTTAAAACTCTTAATGTTTTCTATTCTACCAGTGCTTAGATTATCGATTATAACAATTTGATGTTTTTTTTTAATTAAAAATTCTGCAAGATGGGATCCTATAAAACCAGCTCCACCTGTTATAACTATTTTCATCTATTTTTTTTAATTTACTTTTTATTGTTGATCAAAAAAATTTCTTATTTATATCTTTTTAAGTCTGCACTAATCATTTCTTTTACTAAAGTATCTAATGTATGTTTAGGTTTCCAAGATAGTTTTTCTTTAGCTTTTGTACTGTCGCCAATTAACTCATCAACTTCTGCTGGTCTAAAATATTTAGGGTTAGTTTTAATAATAGGATTTCCCTTATAATCAAAAACTTCATGCCCTTTAAACTCATATTTAATATTTAATTCCTCTAAACATTTTATAATAAAATCTTTAATTTGAATCGTTTTACCTGTTGCGATTACATAGTCATCAGGTTGATCTTGTTGTAACATAAGCCACATCGCCTCTACATAATCTTCTGCATGACCCCAGTCTCTATAGGATTCTAAATTTCCTAATTCTAATACTTTGCCAGTTTTCATCCATTCAACTAATCCTTTTGTAGTTTTTCTTGTAACAAACTCCTCCCCTCTCAACGGGCTTTCATGATTAAATAAGATACCAGCACAAGCAAATAGATTATAGCTTTCCCTATAATTTATTGTTAAATAGTGTGAATAAGCTTTCGCGCAGCCATATGGACTTCTTGGATAAAATCTTGTAGTTTCTTTTTGGGGTATCTCAGTTACTTTACCAAACATTTCACTTGTTGATGCTTGATAAAATTTAATTTTTGAATACTTATTTCTTATGACCTCTAATATGTTTAATACACCTAATGAATTACTAATTGTTGTAACCTGCGGTTGTTCAAATGACAGTCCAACAAATGATTGTGCAGCAAGATTATAAATTTCGTCTGGCTGAACTTTGTCTATGACCTTTTCAATATTGTAAGGTTCACTTAAGTCGATATCTACAAAA
>MDTB01174225.1_pt1 | contig 24838 bp, 29 predicted proteins | sample 811161 | NCBI WGS metagenome assembly MDTB01 (sample SAMN05326650, study PRJNA326480) | marine metagenome | isolation source: seawater | place: Mediterranean Sea | collected 2009
CTGAGTGAGACTCTAAACTTTCTGAATCCCTGGTGTTTTAAGTCCTTTGTGTCTACCAATTTCACCACGAGGGCACATTAATTTTTAGTAATATGTATATGACATTTATATTATTATTTAAATCTTATAAAGTATATTTATCTCATGAAAAAAATATTATTGTACAATTCTGGAGGTGGTTTGGGGGATTCAATACAACTGTTTCCATTATTAATTAGTTTAAAAAACCACTTCAGAAAAGCTAAATTTTTTTATTTAGGCGCACATACAAATCATTTTGATGGAAAACTCAAAGAGTATAATATCAAGCTGGAGACTATAGATCTAGAACTAAAATATTTTGGTTTTAGATGGTGGCATATCTTGTTTGCAAAAAAAAGAATTTTAAAAAAAAATTTTGGAAAATTCGATCTGATTGTAGATTTACAAACAAAATTAAGAAATACTCTAATTTTAAAAAGAATTCCTCATACTTTATTTTACTCGAGAACTTTAAATGGTTTATTTTCTTCTAAGAAAATAAAAATAAAATCTTCTGATCATTTACAGAATCTAAGCTTATTTTTTGAAGAAGATGTAGTAGAATTAGATTTTAAAGTTAATAAACTACCGAGAGAAATACTTGCGGAGGCAAAAAGATTACTTCCAAATACAAACTATATTGGATTTTCGATTACACAAGGAAATGAATATAGAAAAAAAGTTGGTCGCTTTATAAATTTATTGCTCTGGCTAACAAAATACTTTCTAAAAATAAAATCCCGGTCTTTTTCATTGAAAAGGATAAAATTGATTTGATTGAAAAAATTAAAAACCAAGTGCCCTCTGCAATTTTTCCAGAATTAAACTCAAAATTAGCATGTCCAGCTTTAGTTACTGCTTTAGCATCTAGGTTGGATAAAGCAGTGTCAATTGATAATGGTATTATGCATATGTTAGGTTTAGCTAAAATACCAATGATAGTTTTATTTGGTCCAACAAATTCTAAAAAATTTGCTCCAAAAAATAAATTCACAAGAGTATTAGACAGTAAAAAAATTCATAAAACTAAAGATATAAACTCAATAGAAGTCGATGAAGTTTTGACTTTTATCTAAATTTTTAGAATTTTAATTTTTTTAAACTTAACAAGCCTTATTATGTCTCTCGAAGAGACTATCAATTTTTTTTTGGAAGTTGATCTTAAAACAATCGAAACTCCAATTTTTCCTAATCTAAAAAAAGGATAACTTCCAATTTCAACTGATTTTTTGTATTTTTTTTGAATTATTCCTAATGATTTAGAAATATTGCTTTCTACAGTGGAAAGACTAATTGTTTTGCTATGAACTTTAAGACCTTTTATTAAATATTTTTTACAATTTTCTATCATTGAATTCAAAATTGAGGGCACACCTGGAAGAGATAAAACATTTTTTGTAATAAATCCTGGAGCTGCACTTGATGGATTGTAAATCAATTTTGCATTCGCTGGCATTTTTGCCATTTTTTTTCGACCATCATTAAATTTATCTTTCCCATAGTAATTTTCTAATATTTTGTAAGCATCTTTATGATATTTATATTTTTCTTTAAATGCTTTAGCGATTGATTTTGATGTAATATCATCATGAGTGGGTCCTATGCCGCCAGTTGTAAATACATAGTCAAATTTTTTTGACAATAAGTTTACATTTTGAATTATTATTTTTTCAACGTCAGGTATAATTCTGACCTCTGAAACAGTTATTCCACATTTACGATTTAGCCAATTACTTATAAATGCAATATTTTTATCTTGTGTTCTTCCAGATAAAATTTCATTTCCAATAATTAAAATTGCAGCATTTACTTTCTTTTTTTTCTTCATAGATTATTAATTATATATGAACTTTAAAGAAACATTAATATCAGGAGAACTCATCAAAAGATACAAACGATTTTTTGCAGATGTTAAAATAGGTAAAAACATAATAACAGCTCATTGCCCAAATACTGGATCTATGATGGGTCTGTTAAAAAAAGGTAATATTGTTTGGATTAGTAAATCAAATGATCCCAAGAGAAAACTTAAATATACACTGCAAATTATTGAGGATCAAAATTCAAAAGTTGGAATAAATACTCATTTAACAAATAAAATTGTCTTAGACGCTCTTAAAAATAAAAAAATTAAAAAATTTGAAAATTTCAATAAAATACAAAGAGAATTTAAATTTGGTAAAAACTCAAGATTTGATTTCGTGCTAGAGGAAAAAGGAAAAAAGGTTTTGATTGAGGTAAAAAATGTAACACTTTCAAGAAAAAAAGGTATCGCAGAGTTTCCGGATTCAATTACCTCTAGAGGTTTAAAACATTTAAAAGAATTATTAAAAGCAAAAAAAAAGGATATGAAATTTATATGCTATATGTAATCCAGAGAGAGGATTGTAACAAATTTGAATTAGCCAACGATATAGATCCGGATTATTGTAAATTTTTAGAAAAAGCCATTAAAAAAAAATTAAATATTCTCTGCTATGATTGTAAATTTTCATTAAAAGGAATAAAACTAAACCAAATTGTAAAATTTAATTTTAATGAATAATAGCTATAGAGAAGCATTTGAAAAAACTAGACAAGCTGGAAGAATAGCTGCAGGTGCATTAGATGAGGTTTCAAAAATTATTAAACCTGGAATACCGACTGAAGAATTAGATAAATTGTGTTATGAATACATCAATGATCATGGGGCTTACTCTGCCCCATTATTTTATAGAGGTTTTCCAAAATCATGTTGTACTTCGGCTAATCACGTTGTTTGCCACGGAATTCCTTCGGATAAAATATTAAAAGATGGAGATATTGTTAATGTAGATGTTACAGCACTAAAGGATGGTTGGCATGGAGATACTAGTAGAACTTTTGAGATTGGTGAAGTTTCAATTAAAGCAAAAAAATTAGTAAAAACTACTTTTGAAGCTATGATGAAAGCAATAGAGATTGTGAAAGAAAATATACATTTAGGAGACATAGGGGCAATAATTCAAAACCATGTCGTGACTGAAGGATATTCTGTTGTTCAAGATTTTTGTGGTCATGGTATTGGTAAAAATTTTCATGAGGAACCAAATATTTTGCATTATGGCAAACACGGCACTGGTGACAAAATTAAAGCGGGAATGATTTTTACAATAGAGCCTATGATAAATCTTGGAAAATTTGAAACTAAAACGCTTAATGATGGGTGGACTGCAGTTACAAAGGATAAATCTTTATCTGCACAATTTGAACATACTATAGGTGTAACTAAAGATGGTTGTGAAATTTTTACTTTATCGAGAAATTAATGATAGAAAGATACACTAGAAAAGAAATCAAAAGTATTTGGGAAGATAAAAATAAATATTCTTTATGGTTGGATATTGAGTTAGCTGCTGCTGAGGCTATGGAGAAATTAAAAATTATTCCTAAAGGTGTCTCTAAAAAAGTGAGATCCAAGGCAAAAATTAATTTAAAGAGAATTGGACAAATTGAAGATAAAGTTAAACATGATGTAATAGCCTTTTTAACATCGATTACTGAGAAAGTTGGAAAAGAAGCAAGACATTTACACAAAGGCATGACTTCATCTGATGTATTAGATACTTGTTTCAATCTTCAGCTTAAACAATCGGGTGAAATCTTATTGAAAGATATCGATCAATTGCTTTTGTCAATTAAACGTCAAGCTAATAAACATAAGTTCACTTTATGTATTGGAAGAAGCCACGGTATTCATGCTGAACCGATTACTTTTGGTTTAAAAATGTTAACTTATTATCAAGAGTTTTTAAGAAACAAAAAGAGACTTAAAAATTCAATTAAAGAGATTTCAACGTGTGCTATTTCAGGCGCAGTAGGTACATTTGCGAATGTTGATCCAAAAGTTGAGAAATTCGTTGCACAAAAACTAAAACTTACTGTTGAGCCTATTTCAACACAAGTGATTCCTAGAGACAGGCATGCTCAATTTTTTTCAACGCTAGGAATTATAGCAAGTTCAGTTGAAAGATTGGCAACTGAAATAAGACATCTTCAGAGAACTGAAGTTTTAGAGGTTGAGGAATTTTTTGGAAAAAAACAAAAAGGTTCCTCGGCTATGCCACACAAAAAAAATCCTATACTCAGTGAAAACTTAACAGGCTTAGCTAGATTAATTAGATCTAGTGTTACTCCTGCACTTGAGAATATAGTTTTGTGGCATGAGAGAGATATTTCACATTCAGCAGTAGAAAGAAATATTGGTCCTGATACTACTATCGCTTTGGATTTTGCCTTAACAAGATTATCTAATGTAGTAAAAAATTTAAATATATACCCAAAAAAAATGATAAAAAATTTAAATATCACAAATGGTATATTTTTTTCTCAAAGAGTATTACTCGAGTTGACGAATGCAGGATTTACTAGAGAAGAGGCTTATAAAATAGTTCAAAAAAATGCAATGGACGCATGGAAAAAAAACTCCTCATTTTTAATCAATATTATTTCAGATAAAAAAATTAATACTAAAATACCTGTTAATAAACTAAAAAAATTATTTGATTTTAGTTATCATACTAAAAAAATTAATATAATTTTCAAACGTAGCCTTAAATAATGGTAATTTAATGAATAAAGGAAATAAATTATACGAAGGTAAAGCTAAAATAATTTACGAGACAAAAGATAAAAATTTAGTAATTCAGCATTTTAAGGATGACGCTACTGCTTTTAATAATCTTAAGAAAGCAAAGGTGGAGGGTAAAGGTGTTTTAAATAACAGAATTTCTGAATACATATTATCTAATCTCTCACAATGTGGGATTAAAACTCATTTAGTCAAAAGATTAAACATGAGAGAACAGCTGATTAAAAAAGCAGAAATTTTTCCAATTGAATTTATCGTTAGAAATATTTCCACAGGATCGTTGACAAAGAGACTTGGTATTCCAGAGGGAACAGTCTTAGAAAAACCACTATTAGAATATTGTTATAAGAAAGATGAATTAAATGATCCATTAATTTCAAAAGAACATATATTTTCTTTTGGATGGGCTACAGAAAAAGAGATGAAAATTATAGATAAAACAACCTTAAGAATTAATGACATCTTAACAGGAATATTTAGAGCAATTGGAATTAAGCTTATTGACTTCAAAATTGAATATGGAAAAGTTTGGGATAAGGATAAAGAAAAAAATGAAATTATTTTAGCAGATGAGATAAGTCCTGACACGTGCAGACTTTGGGATGTAAAGACTGAAAAGAAACTAGATAAAGACAGATTTAGAAAAGATTTAGGAAATATTATCCAAGCATATCAAGAGGTAGCAAGAAGATTAGGAATAATGCCTGAAGAGACGAATATCAGCGAAGTAAATTTTGGTAAAACCATTCCAATAAAATTCAAAAAAAATTAAATTGAAATTTTCAGTCACAGTCACTTTAAAAAAAGATGTACTAGATCCTCAAGGTAAAGTAGTTCAAAACACCTTAACAAATTTAGGCATGAGTAATTTAAAAAATATTAGACAAGGAAAATATTTTGAAATTGATATCGATGAAAATGTCGAAGAAAAAGCAATAAAAGAAGTTAAACAAATGTGTGAAAAGCTTTTAGTAAATTTAATTATAGAGGATTTTAAAATAGACAAATTATAATGAAATCATGTGTGATTGTTTTTCCTGGTTCAAATTGTGATAGAGATATAGCTGATGCTTTAGAGAAGATGCAGTTTAAAAATAAAATGATTTGGCACAAAGAAACTTCATTGCCAAGTTCTGATTTAATAGTCATCCCAGGTGGATTCTCTTATGGGGATTATTTACGTTCGGGTGCTATTGCAGGTAAATCACATATTATTAAAGAGGTAATTAAGGCCGCTAACAACGGTTGTTTAATTTTAGGAATTTGTAATGGTTTTCAAATTTTAACTGAGACTGGATTATTAAATGGTACTTTGCTTAGAAATAAAGATCTTAAATTTATAAATAGAGATGTGAATATTAAAGTTATGAATAATAAAACAAAATTTACATCTAAATATAAAGCTAATCAAATTTTAAATATTAATATTGCTCATAATGAGGGGAATTATTTCACAAATAAAAAACATTTAGATGAATTAAAAAATGAAAATTTAATAGCTTTTAAATATTGTGATAAAAAAGGAAACATTACCGATGAATCTAATCCAAATGGAGCTTTAGAAAATATTGCAGGTATTTTTAACGTAAAAAAAAATATATTAGGAATGATGCCACATCCGGAACGGATGATGAATAAGTTAATTTCAAATACGGATGGAGTAAATTTATTCTCAAGTTTGATGAATTGATAATATGGAAATTACAAAAAAAATAATAGAAAATCATGGTTTATCCTCAAAAGAATATGAAGAAATAAATAAATTGTTAAAACGTAAACCAAATTTACTTGAACTTGGTGTTTTTTCAGCGATGTGGAATGAACATTGCTCCTACAAATCTTCAAGAATACATTTAAAAAAATTACCAACCAAGGGAAAACAAGTAATACAAGGTCCAGGTGAAAATGCTGGTGTAATTGATATAGGGGGTGACGATGCAATAGTCTTTAAAATCGAAAGTCATAATCATCCCTCTTTTATAGAACCTTACCAAGGTGCGGCTACAGGTGTTGGAGGAATTTTAAGAGATGTTTTTACTATGGGCGCTAGACCTATTGCACTTTTAAATTCAATACATTTTGGCTCACCCTCACATCCAAAAACAAAAAGTTTATTAAATGGTGTGGTATCCGGTATAGGTGGATATGGTAACTGTATCGGCATCCCCACTGTTGCTGGTGAAACAAAATTTCATGAAACATACAATGAAAATATTTTAGTTAATGCCATGGCTGTTGGTCATGTGAAAAAAGATAAGATCTTTTACTCAAAAGCAAAAGGTATCAATAAACTAGTTGTTTATGTAGGATCTAAAACTGGTAGGGATGGAATTCACGGTGCATCTATGGCTTCAGCAGAATTTGATGAAAATTCTGAGGAAAAAAAACCTACTGTTCAAGTTGGTGATCCTTTTACTGAAAAATTATTGCTAGAAGCGTGCTTAGAATTAATGAAAGATGACTCAATTATAGCAATTCAAGATATGGGAGCGGCTGGATTAACTTCTTCAAGTGTAGAAATGGCTTCAAAAGGATCTTTGGGTATTGAGCTAAATTTAGATAAAGTACCTTGTAGAGAAATAAATATGACTCCTTATGAAATGATGTTATCAGAAAGCCAAGAAAGGATGTTAATAATACTAGAAGATGAAAAAGAAGATAATGCAAAAAAAATCTTTAGTAAATGGGACTTAGATTTTGTTGTAATAGGGAAAACAACAAATACTAAAAATCTTACATTAAAGTTTAATGAAAAAATTGTAGGTGAAATTCCCGTGGATGCATTGGCTTCTAAAGCACCAATTTATAATAGAGCTTGGACGAAAAAGAAAGTTTCAAAGAATAAATTTGATCTAAAAAAGTACAAAAAAGTAAAAGTTGAAGAAGCTCTTTTAAAGATTTTATCCTCACCAAATCATTCAAACAAAAGTTGGATTACTGATCAATATGATCAAATGGTAATGTGTGATACTGTTCAAAGATCTGGTTCTGATGCTGCTATCATTCGAATTCATAATAAGGATAAAGCAGTAGCTGTATCTGTGGACTCATCAGCAAATTATTGCAAAGCTTATCCTGTTTTGGGTGGCAAACAAATAGTCTCTGAAAATTGGAGAAATCTAATTTCTGTAGGTGCAAAGCCTTTAGCTATCACAAATTGTTTAAATTTTGGAAATCCAGAAAATAAAGAAATTATGGGAGAGTTTGCTGAGTGCTTAGAAGGGATAAAAGATGCGTGTAAATTTTTAGATTATCCAATTGTATCAGGTAATGTATCTTTCTATAACGGCACAAATAAAAAAAATATTTTCCCTACACCAGTCATTGGAGGTGTTGGTTTGATTGATAAACTATCAAATCCTATAAATCATAAGTTAAAAAATGAAAAAAATAGAATTTTATTAATCGGTAAGACTTTTGGCCATCTCGAACAAAGCTGTTTTCTCAAAGAAAATTTTTCAATAATTGATGGTAAACCTCCTGAGGTAAACCTTTCTAACGAAAAAAATAATGGCTTAATGGTTTTAAATTTAATTAATCTTGGGTTAGTCAGTTCAGTTCATGATGTATCTAATGGTGGATTAATAGTTGCACTAAGTGAAATGTCCATCGGTTCAAATTATGGAGTTAAAATCGAAAAATCAAATAAATTGAGAAATCTAATTGAATTCTTGTTTGGTGAGGACCAAGGCAGGTATCTTCTTGAAATAAAAGAAGAATCTTTGAAAAAAGTTATAGAATTATTAAAAAAAAACAATATTTATTATGAAATAATAGGCATAACACAAAAAAATTTTTTTGAGGTAGAAGGTGAAATGAAAATTGACGTAAATGACCTATTTAAAATAAATAATCAATGGTATAATGAATTATAATGCCTATGCCAATAAACGAAATTAAAAAATTAATAAAAGAATCAATTCCTGATGCAATAATTGAAATTAAAGATCTTATGGGAGATAGCAATCATTATTCTGCAACCATTAAATCTAAGGTGTTCAATGGTCTTAATAAAATCGAACAACACAAATTAGTTTACAAATCGTTAAAAGGCAAAATGGGTAATGAATTACATGCTTTATCTATTACCACGGAGGGCAAATAAAAAATGAAAGAGGTAATAAGCAAATTAATTAGTGAAAATGATGTGTGTCTATTTATGAAAGGCACTCCCGACTCACCTCAATGTGGATTTTCTATGACTGTTTCTAACGTTTTAAAAAATTTAAATGTAAAGTTTAGAGGTGTGAATGTCTTAGAAGACGAGAATTTAAGACAAGGCATAAAAGACTATAGTGATTGGCCAACTATACCTCAACTTTATGTAAAGAATGAATTTATTGGAGGTTGTGATATTGTAAAGGAAATGTTTGAAAGCGGAGAACTAAAAAAAATATTACAAGAAAAAAAATTAATCTAATTTTTTTTAATAAAACAAATATCTGACTCTTGTAAATTTCCCTTATATGTATAGATATTATCTATTAAATTCATTAAATTAATTTGATCATTTTTAGTAAAAAATTTTGATTTAAAAAAATTTTTCTTATCTAAATTATCAAGTAGTTTGTCAATTAATATATCATCTATATTTCTATTATATTCGAAGTAATTTGGGTACTTATAATCTTCGATAACATACAGGCCTTTATCTTTTAAAAATTTAAAAAATAAATTCAAGCTAAATAAAATATCACTTAGATTATGTGATCCATCATCAATAATAAGGTCAAAATTTTTAAATTTATTTTGTAAAAAAATATCTTTAATTATTTTTTCAACTTTTTTTTTATTATTTATATCAAGACCGTATACATGAATTTTTTTAGATAAGTATTCAAAATTCGATATGTTTACATCAAAACAAAAAACATTTGAATTAGGAAAATATTTAACAAAAGCTGCAGCAGATGCTCCTGCAAAGGAACCTATTTCTAAAATATTTAAATGATTATTTTTAAATTTGTCTAAATGCTTAGTATAAAATTTTGAGAACCCATGGCCTTTAATATTTTTTTTTGAAAAAATATTTGCTTTATCACTCCCATAAAAATAAAACAAATCATCTAAAGATTTATCTTGAAAATTTTGAGTATCAATTAAAGTTTTAGTTTTAAATTTATAAATTAATTTTCTTTTAAAAAGACTGAAAAAGTTCAATTATCTTGAATAATATTCGATTACTAAATTTGGCTCCATAATAACTGGGTAAGGAACTTCTGAAAATTTTGGTATTCTTACAAGTTTAGCTGTTTTATTTTTATCATCTAATTGAATATACTCTGGAACTTCTCGCTCCTTACTCTGAAGTGATCCATCAATAAAAGTGAGTTTCTTTGATTTTTCTCTTACTTCAATCAAATCAGTTTCTCTTACTACATATCCAGCTATGTTTACTCTTTTTTTGTTTACCTTAATATGTCCATGATTAATTATTTGTCTTGCTGAAAATACAGTCGGAGCAAATTTGGCTCTGTATATAACTGTATCTAATCTACTCTCAAGTAAAGCAATTAAATTTTCTGTTGTATCACCTTTTTTTGAAAGTGCTTTTCTATAAATGTTTCTAAATTGTCTCTCGTTAATGTTTCCATAGTATGCTTTAAGTTTTTGTTTAGCCTGTAACTGAATTCCGTAATCGGTAGGTTTACCTTTTTTGTTTTGCCCGTGCTGACCAGGAGGATACGCTCTTGAATTAAATGGACTTTTAGGCCTACCCCAAATATTCGCTTTTAAACGTCTATCAACTTTATGTTTAGATTTTAATCTCTTTGTCATTTATTTAAACAAGATGTTTATAAGACTTCATTTAACTTTGTCAATTATGGTTTAACCTTTTTTTTTACTTAATGCGCTTATAATACTAGCTAAAATCCTTAATTCCTTATCGTTTGGCTCAAGTCTATAAATGAGGTTGTGGATGTTAAGTATCATTGAGTGTCTTTTTTCCTCTGGAAGAAAAAAATTTTTTTCTTCCAGTAATGAAAGTAAATGTTTAACTATAGGCATAATTTTTGACTTGGAAGACACTTTTATATTCTTTCCTTTTTTTTTAAATATTTTTTTGTTTAAACTTTTAAATATTTCGTAACAAATTATTGTTACAGAATGTGAGAGATTTAGAGATTTAAATTTTTTAGATGTTGGAATTTGTAAAATTAAATTTGAATAAGCAATGTCATTATTTGAAAGCCCTGACGCTTCAGGTCCAAACATTAGACCAATTTTCGAAAATTTATCTTTTGTTATAATTTTTGAAAAGTCATTTATTGTTATGTGTTTTTTATTTATATCTCTTCTCCTTGCGCTTAGAGAAACTATTAAATCAAACTCGCTGACAGCTCTATCAACTTGTTGAAAAATTTTGGTATTATTTATTATATCATAAGCGCCGACTGAAGTTGCTTTTGTTTTATGATTTGGAAAACTAAATTTTGGTGAGACAACGCTAAGTTTTTTAAAACCAAAATTTTTCATTGATCTAGCGCAAGCGCCTATATTTTCACCTAATTGAGGTCTGATGAGAATAAACCCAAACTTATTTTGCATCTAAATTTGCAGGCGCTTTTTCTTTAAAAAGTTTATAATCCAAGCTATCTATTAAAGCTCTGAAAGAAGCTTCAATAATATTAGGAGAAACACCAACGGTAAACCAGCTAATACCTTTTTTATCGGTACTTTCAATTAATACTCTTGTTGTTGCCTCAGTACCTGTATTTAAAATTCTAACTTTATAGTCTAAAAGTTTAAGATCTGAAAAAAAATTATAATATTTTGTAACCTTTTTAAAATTTGATCTAATTGCGTTATCTAATGCATTTACAGGTCCATTTCCCTCTCCATGACATTCTATCTCTTTGCCATCAATTAAGAAAACAACACTAGCTTTTGTTTTAATTTTATCTGATTTAGATACATGAACATCATAACTTTTAACCTTTAAATATTCTGGAACTTTTCCCAAAAGTCTATTAGCTAATAATTCAAAAGATGCATCGGCTCCATCATATGAATAACCACTGAACTCTCTATCTTTTACTTCATCTAAAATTTTTTGAACTTTAAAATCTTTAGAGTCAATTTTAATTCCATATTTTTCTAACCTAGATAAAATATTGGATCTTCCTGACTGATTGGAAATTATTATGTTTCTATGATTTCCTATGAGTTTCGGATCTATATGTTCATATGTTTTTGGATCTTTTTTTACTGCAGAAACATGAAGTCCACCTTTATGTGAAAAAGCTGACGCTCCAACATAGGCCATATTTTTATTTGGTTTCCTATTTAAAATTTCATCAAGTAATCTTGAACATTCAGTTAAAGACGAAAGTTTATCTTTTTTGATATTTACTTCATATTTACTACTAAAAGTTTTTTTCAAACAAAGACTTGGGATAATTGACATTAAATTAGCGTTTCCACATCTTTCGCCTAAACCATTTATTGTCCCTTGAATTTGCCTTACACCACATTCCACAGCTGCTAATGAATTAGCTACAGCATTTTCTGTATCATTATGTGCGTGTATTCCAAGATTTTTTCCAGGAATTGTTTTAATAACTTTTGAAACAATTTCTCTTATCTCGTTAGGAAGTGTGCCACCGTTCGTATCGCATAAAATCAACCATCTAGCTCCATTATCATAAGCGTGTTTGATACATTGCATTGCGTATTCCGGATTGGCTTTGTAACCATCAAAAAAGTGTTCTGCGTCAAATAAAAATTCTTTTTTACTCTTAACAAAGTGTTTCGTTGTCTCTTTAATATTTTCTAGATTTTCTTCATTTTTGATACCCAAAGCAGTTTTGACATGAAAGTCCCAAGATTTACCAACTACACATACAGCTGGAGTATTGGCATTCATCAGAGAGGCTAGTCCTGGGTCATTATCTGCACTTCTTCCAGTTTTTTTTGTCATTCCAAAAGCTGTAAATAAAGTTTTATTCATTTTTGGAGGATTGGAAAAAAATTTTGTATCTACCGGATTTGCTCCAGGCCATCCGCCTTCAATATAATCAACACCAATATCAGAGAGAACAGAGGCTATCTTATTCTTATCCTCTAATGAAAAATCAACACCCTCTGTCTGAGCTCCATCTCTTAAAGTGGTATCAAAAATATATATTTTTTCTTTACTCATTTTAATTTCCAAATTGTCTTTTCTTTTTTGTCCTCAATCAAAATACCTTTAGATAAAAGTTCTTTTCTTATTTTATCAGCTAGTGAATATTTGCCCTTTTTTTTAGCTTTTTTTCTCTCCTCAATTTTTTTATTAATATAATTCTCAGATATATTAATTTTGCTCTTTTTGAAACTTTCCCAATCTTTTAAATTTAAATCAAAAAGACCTATTAATTTACATGCTTGGTTAAACTTAATTTTATTTTCTTCATTGCCTTTACTTGCACTATTAAATAACTCATGAATTTTAGCAATAAAACCAGGTGTATTTAAATCATCTAATAATATTTCATCTACTTCTAGATTTGTTTCTTTTTGCTCAGAGTAAAGTTTATACCATTTGTTTAGTACTTTCTCTTGATTTGTTAGGAGTTTCTCGTTCCAATCAAGTGGCTGGCTATAGTGGGCGCTTAAAAGAGCCAATCTTACTACTTGGCCAGAATATTTTTTAACAGCATCTGAAATTGTAATTATATTTCCCATAGATTTTGACATTTTTTCTTTGTTAATTGTCAAAAATCCATTATGCACCCAATAATTAGCAAAATTTTTAGTATTATTATTACAACAAGATTGTGCGATTTCATTCTCATGATGAGGGAAAATTAAATCAAGCCCACCACCATGAATATCAAAATTTTTTCCTAAATATTTTTCACTCATTACCGAGCACTCTAAATGCCATCCTGGTCTACCTCTGCCCCAAGGAGAGTCCCAACCTGGATCTTTATCATCAGAAGGCTTCCACAAAACAAAATCAATTGGGTTTTTTTTTAAATTAGAAATTTCGACCCTACTTCCAGATTTTAATTCATCCAAATTTTTGTTAGATAATTTTCCATACTCTTTGAAAGAATTAACTTCAAAATAAACATGCCCATTATTTTCATATGCAAATCCCTTTGATATCAACGAGGATGTCATTTCTATCATCTCCTTAATATGCTCTGTAGCTTTTGGTTCAAAAGTTGGCTTTAAACAGTTTAAACTATTACAATTATCGTGAAAAATTTTAGTCACCTCAGTAGTAATTTGGTTTATGTTTTTCTTAGATTTATTAGATGCCTCAATAATCTTATCATCTAAATCGGTTATATTTCTTACATAAACAACATTTGGCCCGTAGATTTTTTTTAAAACTCTAAACAAAATATCAAATACTATTAGACTACGGGCATTACCAACATGAGGTTTATCATAAACAGTTGGTCCGCAGGCATACAAAGAAATTTTTTTTGGATTTATTGGTTTAAAAATTTCTTTTTTTCTTGTTAAAGAATTAGTCAGTTGAAGATTATTCATTAAATTTGCAAACTGGTATAGGATTCATTTTGTGTAAATTTTTTTCTCTTATCTCTAAATATTTTTTATAATTTGGGTCTTTTTTATTAACCATAGCTTTTTCAAGATCTTCATAGCTCATTCCAAGTTGTTGAACATCGTTTCTACCATCATCCCATAAGCCATCGGTTGGCGAGGTATTTATGATTTCCTGAGAAACTCCAAGGTGCTTTCCGAGCTCCCAAACTTGAGTTTTAGTACAGTCTGCTATTGGAGAAATATCAACTCCACCATCACCATATTTAGTATAAAAGCCAACACCAAAATCCTCAACTTTATTACCTGTTCCAACAACTATTCCATTATTGGCTGCAGATACTTGATATAAAGTTGCCATTCTTAATCTAGCCCTGGAATTTGCATATCCATGCTCATTGTCAAATTTCTTCAAAACTTGAGAAAAAGAAATGAAAATTTTATCCATCTCTAATAAGTGATGCTCAACATTTTTATACTTTTGTTTTAACCACTTGGCATGTGAGAGACTCAAGTCATGCTGGGACTTAATTTGTTTAATTGGCATTGTTAACACAATAGTTTTACGACCAGTGTTTGCACATAAAGTACTAACTACTGAAGAGTCAATACCGCCTGAAATTCCTACAACTAAAGATTGTGGTTTATATGAAACTGAATCACAATAATTATTTATCCATTCAGTGATAATTTTAGCTCTTTTTTTTACATCCATAATTAATACCTTACCTCTCTTTTAAGGTTTGATCTTAATAATTTCAATAATTATTAAGACGCGGCTTGAATAATTTTATTTGAAATTTTAGAGTTTTTCTTGATTTCTTCAGAAATTAAAAAAGCTAATTCTAGAGCTTGATCAGCGTTAAGCCTTGGATCGCAATGAGTTCTATATCTGTCAGATAAATCCTTGTCAGAGATTTTTTGTGCTCCCCCAGTGCACTCTGTAACATCTTGACCTGTCATTTCTATATGCAGTCCCCCAGCATAACTCCCTTCAGCCTGATGAACAGAAAAGAAATTTTTTACTTCTTTAACAACGCTATCAAAGGTCCTAGTTTTAAAACCTGTTGCAGCTTTAATAGTATTTCCATGCATAGGATCACATGACCAAACTACATTTAGTCCCTCTTTTTTTACTGCTTTAATTAATTTTGGAAGATATTTTTCAACATTGTTTGCCCCAAACCTAGAAATTAACGTCATCCTTCCTGCTTCATTTTCTGGATTTAAAATATTACAAAGTTTTATTAGATCATCAGCTTTTAAAGTTGGTCCACATTTCAGACCAAGAGGATTTTTAATTCCTCTACAAAATTCTACGTGTGCTCCATCATGTTGTCTTGTTCTATCTCCAATCCAAACAAAGTGGGCTGAGGTATCATGATACTCACCTGTAGTAGAGTCTATTCTAGTCATTGACTCCTCAAATGGAAGTAGCAATGCCTCATGAGAAGTGTAAAAATTTACAGTCCTTAGTCTTCTGTTGTTATCTGAATTAATCCCACATGCTTCCATAAATGCTAGTGCATCACTTATCTTATCCTCAATCCCTTTATACTTGCCTTTTGTTTTCTCTTTAATGAAACCAAGGTTCCATAAATGAACTTGCCTTAAATCTGCAAATCCTCCTTGAGAAAATGCTCTAAGTAAGTTCAAAGTTGATGCAGATTGTGAATAAGCTCGAAACAATCTTTTTGCATCTGGAATTCTAGCTTTTTCTGAAAATTCCATTCCATTTATATTATCCCCTAAATAGCTTGGTAGTTCTTTACCGTCTTTTTTTTCAGTTGGTGCACTTCTAGGTTTTGAAAATTGGCCGGCAATCCTGCCAACTTTTACAACTGGCACAGAAGCTGAGGCAGTTAATACTAATGACATTTGTAATATTACTTTGAATGTGTCTCTAATATTATCGGGGTGAAATTCAGCAAAACTTTCTGCACAATCACCACCCTGTAATAAAAAAGCTTTACCCTCAACTACTTGTGCTAAAGCTTTTTTTAATGATCTTGACTCTCCTGCAAATACAAGTGGGGGATAATTTTTAATCTTACTTAAAACTAAATTTAATTCTTCTTTATCCTTGTATTCAGGTAAATGCTTAGCAGGAAGTTTTCTCCAACTATTTAAATTCCACTTATTCATAATCCATGTATGTATAGATTATTAGATTCATATATTCAATACCTATGAGTATTAATTAGATAAAATAAAGCATTTTTTGAGTATTAAATAAATATTTGCTAAAATAACACCGACTAAGTTAATTTAAGTTACTGGAAGAATTCTATTATTTTTTTTTTTATAAAAATGATTATAATGATTCAGAAATCCTTCAATAATTTTTGAGTAAACTGATAATGTATTTTTAAGCTTACAAAGATTGATGTTTTTTTTCTTTAGTAGAATTTTTTCAATTTCTTTATAAGTTGAATTGCTTATGTAGGGACAATTAAAAACTTTTTTTTTATTTTGAAAATTAAGTATCGATTTTTGAGAATTGTATAAATTTTTAATTTTATATATTTCCTCTTCAAATCTTAATTTATGAAAAGAGTATGGAATTTTGGATAAATTTTTTTTTGATTTAATATTTAATATTAAATTATTCTCAAAATAAATTTTTACTTCTCCAAAAAAATCTTTATAAAGTTTTTTTTTAGATTTTATCCAATAACTATTTTTTGAAAATGTAATTTTTTTGATAGGAACTGTATCATTCATTAAAAAACTCACATAATCAACGAAATGAATGCAATTTGAGCCTAAATTAAGATTATTTCCCGTGATTGTAATATTTGCTTTTCTAAATTTTTTTTTTTTAAGAATTTTTTTCAGAAAAATAAATGCATCTTGATACCTATAAATATGATTTATCCAGATCTTTGAAGAAGATAGTAAAGTTTCAAATTGTGTTAAATTTGACAAATTATTGGTGAGAAACTTTTCTAAAATAAGTTTTTTAATCTTATTTTTTTTAATTATTTGTTTAGTTATTTTGAGTCTTTCTTTAGAGTTTGTAGATATTATTGCTAAATCTGATTTAATCTTATTAAAGTTAGAAGAAAAAATAATTTTGTTGAAATTATATTTCTTTCTTAAAAAATTTTTACAAAGCTCTATCCTTTTTCTCTCTTTATCTATAGCAAAAATTTTTTTTATTTTATTAATTTTTAAACAACCTTCCAAATGTCTAAGTCCAACTTTACCTAATCCGACTATTGTTATTTTACTCATCGTATTTATTTATAAATTATATCTAAATATTTCATTAATTCGTATCCGTGATTAATTTTCACTAAACTATTTTTTCTTTTTTTAATACTTTTGATAAACTCAAGTGTCTGCTTGTAAATACCTGGCTTAAAAATTTTATCCTTAATATCAATTTTATGAGTTTTTTTATTCATTTTATTAAGCGAAAAAGATTTACAAATTTCGAGTGGTTTTAATTCTATTCTTTGTTTTTGAGTTGTTACTATTACTTGCCATGGAAACGGTTTATTCCAAATAGTTGAGAAAGTTGCTATATCGCCACTTGAATAATAAAAAACACTCAATACGAAACCCTCTTTAAAGCCTTTCCATCTAAAAACTTTATCAATTTTTTTTAGTTTTCCTCTGCAAAAAATAGTCATGTAATCAATCAAATGTATACCATTAACAAACATATAATTATCTGTAATTTTTTTGCTAAATTTGTATTTTTTAATTAAATCTAAATCTTCTTGACCATAAATATTTACTATTCTTTTACTTGAATCTCTTTTAAGAAGATTGATTGATTTTAAAGTTGATGAATATTGTCTCCTATTTAAAGCAACGTAAGACAAACGTTTTTGTTTTTTTGCAAGTTTATTAATAGATTTTGCCTCTTTTAAATTTATGCCAATTGGTTTTTCGATAAGAGAAACCCATGGAAATTTGAAAATTTCGTTTGATATTTTTTTTATTTGATCGGGAGATATTGCAACTATAACTGCGTGTGCTTTTGTTTTAAAGTATAAATCTTTAACGCTTTTACCAACTATTTTTATTTTATACTTTTTTGAAAAAAGTCTTGCTCTGCTATTTCTTCTGCTAAAAACACCATTTATTTCACAATTATTTAATTTTTTAATGACTTTAGCATATTCATGCGCCATATAACCTGAGCCAACTATTGCTATTTTCAATTTATTTTTTTTTTCATTTTTAAACTTTCAAATATTAAATAAATTAGAATAAAATGACACAATTATAAATTTCAAATATATATTGCTATTATAATCTTTCCAAGTCAGAATACATTATAAATCATAATTTATGAATATCGTTAAAAGAAAAAATGAAAATTTGCTTATAAAAGAGTTTATTTCATTCTTTAAAAAAATTCAGATCCAGAAAAGAAAAAAAAATGCAAGGCTTAGCTTCGTATTAACTGGCGGAACTAGTCCAATAAATTTATACAAAGAACTTTCAAAAATTGAGATGGATTGGTCAAATGTAGATTTTTTTTTTAGTGATGAAAGATATGTCTCAAAAAAATCAAAAAACTCAAATTATAATCTTGCATATAATTTATTATTTAAGAAAATAAAAATTAAAAAAAAAAATATTTTTTTAATTAATACAGATTTTAATAATATAAATGAAAGTGTCAAAAAGTATGAGATTATGATTAAAAGATATTTTAATCAAAAAAAAATTAAATTTGATTTATGTTTACTTGGTATGGGTATTGATGGTCATATTGCTTCAATTTTTCCTCAATCTACAGAGTTACAGCAAAAATTCATTGTAAAACCCGTTTATAGAAATGATTTTAATAGGATTACATTAGGATTAAATATAATAAATAATTCAAAAAAAATTATACTATGGTTAAACAATAAAAAGAAAACATCGATTTTTAAAAAATTAAAAAAAAAAGGTAAAAAAATACCACTTAATAATCTTAAAAAAAATAAAGTTAGTTATTATTCAATTATTTAAACTTTTCAATTTTTTTATTTAAGGAAACTAAAAAAGTCTCGACTTGTAGGTTTGAAAACTTTCTCTTTAAAATTTTTTTTATTTTTTTGAATGAATTTATATGTATTTGGGTTTCAATTGATTTATTAAATTCTTTTTTTTTATTTATAATCTTTGCTGCACCACAATCTCTATGATTTATAATTATGATTTTTTTAATTTTGTGAAGCTTTAAAGAAATTGAAACATTTTCTAAAAAAGTTTTGTGCCACTTTTTAAATTTAGATGATGTTACGCCGATTGCTGCACCAGCTATTGTGAAAGAACTATATTTTCCTTTTAATTTCTTTTTACTGAGAAAATCAAAAACAATTGGTTGGAATCTAGGATCTATGCAGGATAAAATCATAGCTTTATATTTTTGCGTCATATTACTCTACAGTAACTGATTTAGCTAAATTTCTTGGTTTATCAATGTCACAATTTTTAAGTAATGCTACATGATATGCTAATAATTGTAATGGAATAGTTAATAAGATCGCAGATAATAAATCGTCTAAATGTGGAACTCTTATCCCAAATCTAATGTTATCACTAAGTGAGTCTTTTTTATTATCGGTAACAAAAAAAATTTTTCCTCCTCTTGCAATAACTTCTTGTGTATTTGATAGAGTTTTCTCAAAATATTTGTCTTTTGGAGCAATGACAATCACAGGTAAACCTTCTTCGATCAGTGCTAAAGGACCATGTTTCATCTCTCCGGCTGGATATCCTTCTGCATGAAGATACGATAATTCCTTTAATTTGAGAGCTCCCTCTAGCGCAATTGGAAATGAACTTCCTCTACCGAGAAACATTGACCCACGCGCATCTATAAATTCTTTTGCCATGTGTTGTATATCATTTTCCAAATCAAGTGTTTTTTTTATTGCATCTGGCAATTTTTTTAAATTTTCAATTTTATTATTGTAATTCTTTAGATCAATCTCCCTTCTAAAAGATGAAAATTTTAAAGAAAGTATGTATAAAACTATTAATTGTCCAATAAACGCTTTTGTAGAAGCAACTCCTATTTCAGGACCAGCATGAATAGGCAAAACCCAATCAGAATTTCTTGCGATTGTGCTTTCAACAACGTTAACTACTGCACATGTTTTTACACCGTTTTTTTTGCAAATTTCTAAAGCCGCAGCTGTATCAGCAGTCTCACCTGATTGTGAGACAAAGATATACAAGTTCTTTGAGTTAAATTTAATTTTTCTATATCTAAATTCGGAAGCAATATCGATTTCAATATCAATACTTGTAAATTCCTCAAACCAATATTTTGCCGCTATACATGAATGGTAAGCAGTTCCGCATCCAATCAAAACAATCTTATTGATCTTTTTGGGATCTAAGGGAAAATTGTAAATATTGATATCTTTTTTTAAACTATCAATATACTCATTTATACATTTTTTTGCTGTAGTAGGTTGTTCAAATATCTCTTTGGACATAAAATTTTTATAATCGCCTTTATCAGAAGTATTCTCTTCATCAGAAACAATGTGAATTTTTTTATTGATTTTTTTCTTATTAACATCGTAAAAACTTACATTGTTTTTTGTTAAAACACATATTTCACCATCATCTAAGTATGAAACCTTATTTGTCATTGATTTGAGCGCGTAGGAGTCTGAACCTAAATAATTTTCTTCGTGAGAATAACCTACAGCTAGAGGACTCCCTCTCCTAGCTCCAATTATTATATCAGAATAGTCTTTAAAAATAATTCCTAAAGCAAAACTTCCTCTTAATTTATTTAAAGTCTTAAAAATTGACTCTAGTGGCTGAAGATTTTTAAGGGCTTCTGTTATTAGTAAAGTAATTACCTCTGTGTCAGTTTGGGATTTGAAGATTAATCCTTTTGACTCAAGTTCTTTTTTTAATTCATCTGAATTCTCAATTATACCGTTATGAACAACTGAAACATTATCTGAAGAATGTGGGTGAGCATTAATAACATTTGGTACTCCATGAGTAGCCCATCTTACATGACCTACACCAATATTACCTTTAGATGGATTCTTTAATAATATTTTTTCAAGTTCTTCTACTCGTCCAGAACATTTTTTTTCATCAATTAGGTTGTTGCTTAAAGTTGCTAAACCTGCAGAGTCATAACCTCGATATTCTAATTTTTTTAAAGAATTAATTATATTGATTGAAACTGGTTTATTACTAGCTATTCCTATAATTCCGCACATTATCTTTTCTTTCTTTTATAATTTTTAATTTCGAGTTGTGAGGCTCTAGTGATTGCTAATGACTTTTTTTTCACATTTTTTGTGATTACAGATCCGGCTCCAATAAAGCTATTTTCACTTATTTTTACAGGAGCTACTAAAGATGAATTAGATCCTACAAAAACATTGTCAGATATTTTTGTTTTTGATTTTTTAATACCATCATAATTACAAGTAATTGTCCCTGCGCCAATGTTTGAATTTTTTCCAATTGAAGTATCTCCAATATATGAAAGATGGTTTACTTTTGAATTTTGATTTATAGAGGATTTTTTTGTTTCAACAAAATTTCCAATTTTAGTATTTTTTTTCAAAACCGTTCCTTCTCTTAATCTTGCATAAGGACCTACAGTAACATTTTTTTCAATTTTAGTGCCTTCAAGATGACTAAAAGATTTTATGTGAGAATTATCTCCAATTTTTACTTTTGGACCGATTACAACATAAGGATCAACCGTTACATTTTTTCCAAATAAAGTATCATTTGATAAAAATGTTGTTTCTGGTGCAACTAGAGTTACGCCTTTCTTCAAAGCTCTATTTCTTAACAATTCTTGTGAAAGCCTATATGAATTAGCTTTGTTTAATTTATTATTTGTATTCATTAAAAATTTCTTTACATTATTTATGTAACTGAAATAAGTCACAAAATATTTCTTTTTAATACTTTAAAAATGAATCAAATTTATACTATTCTTTTTGATCTAGACGGAACCATAGTTAATACTGCGCCAGATTTAATGGCTGCTCATAATCATGTAATGAGAAAGTTTGGTCACTCAGAAAAAAAAACTCGAAGATATCAAGTCCCTTGCTGGAAAAGGAGCATGGGTAATGATGCAAAGATCTTTTAAAGAAGAAATAAAAGATGAAAAAACAAAAAAAGAAATGACTAAAGAATTTATAGATTTTTATTCGAAGAATATTGACAGAAACAGTGTTCCAATTAAAGGTGCAATAGATTTTTTTAATTGGGCAAAAAACAAAAATATTTCAATGGCTGTTTGTACTAATAAACAAGAGAGACTTGCAATAGATTTATTAAAAAAACTTGACCTTTTAAAATTCTTTGAGTTTGTCGCTGGCTCAGATACTTTTGCTTTTAATAAGCCTGACCCCAGACACCTAACAGATGTTGTGGAAATAATTGGAGGTGATTTAAAAAAAACAATGATGATCGGTGATAGTGAAGTAGATGCTGTGTCTGCAAATAATGCTAAATTACCATTTGTTTTGGTTAAAGATGGATATACTGAAAAAACTGAAAAAGAAATTAAACACAATGAGTTAATATCAGATTTTGAAAATTTTGAAAAAATTATTGAGAAGTATTTATGATTAGTTTTGCTCTCTTTTCAGCTTTAGCAACTTTTTATTTTACAATGTTTTTCACCCCAGGACCAAATAATGCAATGCTTACAGCCTCAGGTATGAAATTTGGATTTGTAAGAACGTTACCACATTTAATCGGAATTCCTTTAGGACATATTTTTCAAATTGGTCTTACTTGTTTTGGTTTAGCAAACCTATTCTTGGTTTATCCTCAAGTCCAATTCTACATGAAAATCTTATGTTTTATTTATTTGCTTTACTTAGGATGGAAAATGATTGGCTCATTTTCTATGGTTCAAAAAGAGTCTGGAAGACCATTAAGATTTTACGAAGCATCATTGTTCCAATTTATAAATCCAAAAGCTTGGTCGATTGCAGTTACTGTTGCGTCAGGTTTTTTTCCGACTGAGGAAAATATTTTTATAGGGGTTGCATTTGTTACTATTACTGCTGCTTTAATATGTTTTCCTACAATCAGTCTATGGGCACTTTTTGGCAGTGGTTTAAGAAAATTCGTGGGAGATATTAAAACAAAAAAAATTATAGAATATGTTTTAGCGCTTTTGTTAGTATTAACTGGTATATTTATTCTTATTAAATAATAGCCTTTGATTTTTATAACTCTCTTTAATATAAACTTTGCAGATGCATTTTACAAAAAAAAAATACTTCTGAAAAAAGATTAGAATTTGTAAAAAATTTACAATCAAAAAAACTTCTTAGATTCCCTGGTGCTTATAATCCATTGTGTGCAAAACTTATAGCTGAAATTGGATTTGATGGAGTTTATATCTCAGGCGGTGTTATGTCTAATGATCTGGGATTACCAGACATAGGATTGACAACTTTAGATCAAGTAAGTTACAGAGCTAACCAAATTTCTAGAGTAACAGACCTTCCCACGATTGTAGATGCGGATACTGGATTTAAAGATTGTAAAAAAACAATAATTACCTTTGAGGAAAAAGGTTTAGCTGGTTGTCACATAGAAGATCAGATAGCTGAAAAAAGATGTGGACATTTAGATAACAAAGAACTTATTTCAAAAAATGAAATGGTTAAAAAAATTAAAGAGTCTGTAAATGCTAGAAAAGATAAAAATTTTTTAATTATAGTAAGAACTGATGCAAATACTGTAGAGGGTATTGATAAGACACTAGATAGAATTAAGTCTTATGAAGATGCTGGTGCTGATATGATTTTTCCGGAAGCAATGAAAGATGAAAAAGAGTTTGAAAAAGTTAGAAAAATATCCAAGGGTTATTTACTAGCCAATATGACAGAATTTGGAAAATCTAAATTATTAAATAGGTCTCAATTAGAAAATTTAGGCTATAATTTAGTTATTTATCCTGTGACAACACAGAGGCTCGCTATGCAGAATGTTGAATTAGGTCTTAAATCAATATTTAAAGATGGCCATCAAAATAATATTATTGACAAAATGCAGACTAGAAAAAGGTTGTACGAGTTAGTAGAATATGAGAAATACAATAAGCCTAATAAGAAAATCACAGATTTTTCTACAGAAGGACATGAATAATGAGTGAAGAAATAAAAAAAGGTTTACTAGGTATAGTAGTTGATGAAACTACAATTTCGCATGTAGTTCCTGAACTCAGCGCCTTAACTTATAGAGGTTACACAGTACAAGAGCTTTGCGATAAATGTGATTTCGAAGAAGTAGCATATTTAGTACTAAACGGAGAGCTACCCGACAAAAGTCAGCTGAAAAAATTTATCAAACAAGAAAGATCGGAAAGAAAACTTTCTAAGCAAATATTAAATGATATTAAAAAAATGCCTCGAAACGCTCATCCTATGGATGTAATTAGAACTTGTGTAAGTTTAATGGCGTTAGAAGATAAAGACACAAAAGACAATTCTCCTAAAGCAAATATGAGAAAGGCAATGAGAATATTTGCTAAAACACCGACAGCTGTTGCTGCTTATTTCAGAACGCGAAAAGGTAAATCAATTATAGCTCCAAGTAAAAAATTATCTTTTTCAGAAAATTTCTTTAAAATGATGTTTAATGAAGTTCCAGATAAAGAAATTGTAAGAGCATTTGATATTTCATTAATATTATACGCTGAACACAGTTTCAACGTTTCGACATTCACAGCTAGAACAA